>Ga0306868_1000068_pt1 | contig 91330 bp, 82 predicted proteins | sample AntRauTorckE6832_FD_190411 | JGI IMG/M metagenome (GOLD analysis project Ga0306868, IMG submission 190411) | Saline lake microbial communities from Rauer Islands, Antarctica - Metagenome Torckler E6 #832 (v2) (version 2) | ecosystem: Environmental > Aquatic > Non-marine Saline and Alkaline >... | reverse complement strand
CTGCTAATAATTGCCCGATCAGGGCGCAAAAGAGTAAAATTGGAGCATCCAGCGGGCAAAATATAACCCAATATTGTTAATAACTCATAAATCCCCGGTATGTGATATATGGTCGGGAATAGCTGGTACTATTTTAAATTGAGCTGAACAATTACGTTTTAGATTATGTTGTCCTCCGCATTAGCGGTGGTGGAATTGTTATGTGATTTGCGGCTTGACATGCCGTACAGGAGGATGTTTTGCGTCAGGTATATCTGGATAATAATGCGACCACGCCGTTACATGCAGAAGTTGTGGAAGCAATGTTGCCCTGTCTGCGCGACAAGTTTGGCAATCCGTCAAGTCTTCACTGGGCCGGGCGTCATGCCAATGTGCTGTTGCAACAGGCGCGTGAACAGGTCGCAAATGTATTGAATGCTGAGCCTCACGAAATAATTTTTACCAGTTGCGGCACTGAAGGGGATAACCTTGCGCTGCTCGGAAGTGTCGATGCCCTGCGCATCAAGGGAAATCATATTATCACCTCGGCGGTGGAGCATCCGGCTATACTCGATACCTGTCGCTACTTTGAAGAACGCGGGGGGCGTGTAACTTATATTGCTGTGGATGACAAAGGCAGGATTGATCTCGCGGATGTGGAGGCTGCAATTGAAGAAGATACTATTCTGATCTCTTTGATGTGGGCGAATAATGAAACCGGAACGGTCTTTCCCATAGAACAGCTTGCTGCTTTGGCACATACACACGGGATACGTTTTCATACCGATGCAGTGCAGGCTTTAGGGCGCCTTCCCATTGATGTGAAACAGTCATCTGTTGATCTGCTGACTGTTTCGGCCCACAAGATTGGTGGTCCTAAGGGGATAGGGGCTCTGTATGTGCGTGAGGGTGTGAAAATGTCACCTTGTATTCATGGTGGGCATCAGGAGGGAAATCTTCGCGCCGGAACGCATAATATTGCGGGGATTGTAGGCTTTGGAAGCGCGTGCCAATGGACAGAAGATCACCTCTGTTATGAACGTAAACGTCTTGCCGCGCTACGCAATCGCCTGGAAGAGGGCATATATGCCAACGTGGAGCACGTAAGTCGCAATGGTGATTGTGAAAACTGTCTTCCTAATACTCTCAATTTAACCTTTCCGTATGTTGAAGGCGAGGGATTGCTATTAGCTCTGGATATGGTGGGTATTGCTGCTTCATCCGGTTCGGCGTGTACCTCCGGTGCAGATGGTGCATCCCATGTTCTGAAGGCTATGAATGGTGACGACATGATCCTGAATTCCAGTGTGCGATTGAGTCTGGGGTTTCAGAACACGGAAGAAGATGTTGAATATGTAATTGAACATTTGCCCCGCGTTATACAACGGTTGCTGGATATGAGCCCGGCTTTTGATGAATTGGACGCGTACGAATGTGAGGTTATTTCCTGTGAGATTGATCCCCGTGCCCATTGATCTTTCCCTATGAACGAAAGCATTCAACATCGAGAGAAGGTTCTTGTTGCCCTGAGTGGCGGGGTGGATTCGAGCGTTGCTGCAGCATTGCTCCTGGAGCATGGATATGCCGTTACTGGAGTCACCCTGAGGTTTCTCCCAGGTGCAAAGGGGGATTCAGTTGAAGAAGCCGCGCAAAGGGCAGCGGATGAGCTCGGGATAGAATTGCACGTGCTGGACTGCAATACAGAGTTTGAGCGGAGTGTGATTCGCCCCTTTTGTGATGCTTATCTCGAAGGTTGCACCCCAAACCCTTGCGTTGTGTGTAATCGTGAGTTTAAATTTGGTTTTCTCCTTGGTTTTGCACACGAGTTAGGGTGTGATTTTCTTGCTACGGGACACTATGCCAGAATTGTTTCTCCTTCCGGGGAAGTGCTGCTGGCTCGAGGTGCAGATCGAGAAAAAGACCAGAGTTACTTTATGTTCTGCATCGCTGATATGGACTTGACCCGTGTTCTTCTTCCTCTCGGAGATATGAGTAAAGCGCAGGTGCGAAGTGCTGCACAGCACTTTGGTCTCAGTGCCAAAAGCAGTGCTGAAAGTCAGGATATCTGCTTCGTACCGGATAACGACTATAAACATCTGGTGCAGCAACGTGGATGTAGATCCGAATCCCACTCAGTCATACGCCCGGGCGAGATTGTCCACGTGCAAGGCACAGTGCTGGGTCAGCATCAGGGTATCCATGCCTATACCGTGGGACAACGTCGCGGTTTGGGCGTGGCATGGCATGAACCCCTGTATGTTGTACGCCTGGATGTGGAACATAATCGGGTGGTTGTGGGGGAGAAAAAACACCTGTGCCAGGAACGCATTCGAGTGTGCCAGGTGGTATGGGGCATAGATGTCAATGCGATGGATGAACTGAGGGTAGAATGTCAGATTCGCTATCGGCAACAGCCGGTAGACGCGGTGGTAGTTCCCTGCGGTTCGGAAGCCCTGGTAACCTTTGATGTACCTCAGGGGGGTATTTCTCCGGGCCAGGCTGCAGTGTTCTACCGTGGTGAAACCATCCTTGGTGGTGGATGGATCTGCTGATGGCTAAAGCTGCTATCCTTACCCTTGGGTGCAAGGCAAATCAGTTTGAATCGGCGGCGATGCAGACCCAGTTGGAAAACCTGGGATTCGAGGTTGGACCTCTTGAGCCTGAGAGTGACCTGGTTGTTATAAATACCTGTACTGTTACCGGGGCAACGGATACTCAGTCGCGGAAGCTGGTGCGACGAGCGCGGCGCATAAGCCCAAGAGCGAGGGTATTTGTCACCGGGTGCGCGGCACAGATAGAGCCAGGCATGTTTTCGCCCATGGCCGGGGTAGAGCGAGTTTTCGGCAACATGGAAAAGCAGGATCTTATATCCATCCTTGGCCGCGAGGGTTCCAGGGTCCAGGTTGGCGATATCGCCAGAGCTACGGCATGCCCTGATCTTAAGATACGAAGGTTCCCCGGACATAGCCGTGCCTTTGTACAGATTCAAACCGGATGTGACAATTTTTGTGCCTACTGCATCATCCCATATGCTCGCGGTCGAAGTCGTTCGGTCCCAGCCAGCGCAGTGGTAGAGCAGGTGCAGACGCTGGCGGAGGCTGGGTTTACCGAGATTGTCCTCACCGGCATTCATATCGGTCAATATGGTAAAGATCTGCCCGAAGGGCTTGCCCTAGCAACTCTGGTGGAAAAAATTCTCTGCCATACATCTGTGGCCCGGATCCGCCTTGGATCAGTTGAACCTCAGGAACTTACTTCAGCCCTCCTCCATCTGCTCGCAAAATCATCCCGGATATGTTCTCATCTGCATATTCCTCTGCAGTCGGGGGCTGATACTGTATTACAGCGCATGAAACGCACATATTCCAGCGCCTATTTCGCTGATAAAATTAGCGCCATTAAAGAGATTGTACCAAATGTAAGTCTTGGTTTTGACGTGATTACCGGTTTCCCCGGGGAGAGTGTCACCGAATTTGAACAAACCAAAACCATGTTGGAAAAACTCCCGTTCAATTATTTGCATGTATTCCCCTACAGCTCGCGTAAGGGAACGCTGGCAGCGCAAATGCCACAACAGGTTCCCGTTGAACTCCGGCGCGAACGTGGTGCTATATTACGCGAAATTGCGCGCCCCCGTGCAGAGGCGTATGCGCAAAGGTTTATCGGCACCTATGTCGATGCAGTATTTCGCCGCGAAGTGGAAGCAAGGCCAGACGATGTCCCCGTGTGGAAGGGGCTGAGTAGTGAATATATTGAAGTTGAATGTGCCAGCCCGGCAGATCTGGGGGGTAGTTTACGCCGCGTATTAGTGAAAGCTGTCGAACGCGGTCGTTTGATATGCGCACATCCCAAGAGTTCGAGCTGAGAAGCTAACCCCTGCTGGAAATAGATAAAAAAAAGCCCCGGGCTAAGGAGGAGGAAAGCACCGAGGCGTAAAGGGGACAGATGGTATGTTTTTAGTCCGTCATTATCTAGCAATTATTGCATTTCATGTGCCAAAAATCTGCTTCATGCTAATATTGCCGATTTCGATCCTTTGTTGCCCCGGATGGTACCTTTCTTACTAATTTTGCACGTAGATAAATTAAAGCAGAACTCCAAAGTCCCTTTTGCTCTGACCACTATGCCAATACCAACTGCGCCATAACACCACTGATGCTACGTATATTCAGTCATTTGCCGTATGTTATGTAGAATGCGGACGTTGGTTTATGTGGATGAAGTATAGACCTGGTTAGATGGCTATCCGTAAATGTCAGAAGGAAAACACACGTTGACATCCGGGCAATATGAGTGGTAAAACGACATTCTATTGTTATGCAGTGGGGGATGGCATGGTAAAAACACTGATCGGAAAAAAACTAAAAAACGCACGTCTGAAAAATGAGATGACCATTGAGACTTTGGCGCAGAAGTCTATGGTTTCTTCCAATATGATATCTCGCATAGAACGCGGTCTCACTACACCTTCAGTCGAAATTCTGATGAAGTTGGCCGAAGTGTTCGGGATGAGCATCAGCTACTTTGTGGAAGAGGCAGAAAAGGGCTCAACAGTTGTGTATACCAAAGCTGGCCAAGGCGAACCTATATTCTTTTTTCAGGATAAACACCACATAATCAGCTTGACTCAGGGGCTTCGCGATCCAGGATTTACTGTCTTTTATGACACAGTGCAAGCCGGATGTTGCAGCGGTGAAGAAGAGATGGTGCATACAGGCGAGGAGTTTGCGCTGGTGGTGGAAGGGCAGATGGAATTTATCGTTGAAGGAGAAAAATATCCCCTCGATAAAGGCGATTCCATCAGCTTTAAAGCTAATCTTCCTCACCGCTGGATTAATCATGCAGAAGCAGAAGCTACAGTGCTTTGGGTGGTTTCTCCTGCTCCAGTGATTGCCCAGGCGCAGGCCTGATCCCGGGGAGATTGCCCATGAAGTTGCGAAAAATTATAGGGAAAAAACTTAAAACAACCCGTCTTGCCAATAACCTTACTATTCAGGAGTTAGCTCGGGATTCTGCAGTCTCTTCCAATATGATTTCACGTATAGAGCGCGGCTTAACCACTCCTTCGGTGGAGATTCTAATGAAGCTCGCTGCTGTATTCCAGAAGAGCATCGACTACTTTGTGGAGGAGATCAAAACTACCAACGAAGTGGTATTTACCTCACAGGGGCACCGCAAAACGACAGTGTATGAAAATAACGATAATATGCTTACCGAGTCGTTTACCGGAGGGTTGCGCGATCCACAGTTCACTTCCTTCTTCTGCACAATCCCTCCTGGCGGTAAAAGCGGAGTAGACAGTATGTACCATCCCGGTGATGAGTTGATCTATCTGCTTGAAGGACGGCTGCAGGTGGAAATTGCAAATAATACCTATACTTTGAACAGCGGGGACAGCCTTACATTTAAATCCCATCTGCCGCACAAATGGCAAAATATGGGTGAAGCCGATGCCAGGGTGATCTGGACTCTGTCACCCTTTACTGTCATATAGATTTGTTCTTCTGTGGGATATAAACACATTATCTAATGGTTATCCTTGTGTAGAAGGTCCAGCAAACGGTTGACACGAATCATTAATACTGTATTTTAATCTCAAGAAATGCGTTACGAGTGTATCTGGCGTTTGTCACTGAATTTGGAGTGCAGCAAGGCAGGAGGGGAAGATGAATAAATCGGAACTTGTTGAGGCCTTATCTCTGGAAAAAGATCTTACCCATAAACGAGCAGAGCAAATAGTGAACCTGATCTTCAATTCCATGGCCGAAGAGTTGAGTAATGATGGCAGGATTGAAATTCGCGGATTTGGAAGCTTTGTAGTTAAGGAATACAAGGCATATACAGGACGTAATCCCAAAACCGGCGAAACCATCCAGGTTAGGGATAAGAAACTGCCTTTTTTCAAAGTTGGCAAGGAGCTACGGGAGCGCGTTGACAGTTGATTGATCTCTCGCTCTGTAGCGGAGCAGAATTCATTAGCAATCTAAAATAGCCGTGTTAAGCACGGCTATTTTTGTGTCTGGACATTGTGTGTAATCGCGTGCCTGGACATGTCTGCCCGTCATATGGCGAAAATTTTTGAGATATGATATTTCCGCCTCCATCTTTGATACTTTCGCAGAAAGTAAAAAATAAGTTGGCTAAGCAAAAAGCGCCAAATGTAAGGCGCGTGATTGTCCCTGTATAGATGTTGCATGCAACGTCTCATACGTACGTCGAAACAGCGAGACAATTACAGCAACGCAACAGTTGGTGAGTTTTTGCGACGCCATCATATTTTAGGGGGTGTCCTTGATGAAGTGGCTTTATTTTGCCAACAATAAAAAGCAAAATGGCTAATATTAAATTATGAATATTCATTGGTGCAATCTTTGCAAACAAGGAGGAGCACCGGGTAATTTTAACGTGCTCGCAAATCAGGAGTTTAATGTATGGCTAAAATATTAGTAGCAGATGACAGCAAAACAGAACTGGCTTTTCTGATGGACATCCTGAAAGGAACAGGCCATGAAATTGTGTCGGTAGTAGATGGGGTGCAGGCAGAGGAAAAAGCGAAGGATGAGCGCTTCGACCTTATAATCCTCGACGTTATTATGCCGAACAAGAATGGTTTCCAGGTATGTCGTTCGCTTAAACGCGACCCGGAATTAAAGAACATCCCTATTATTCTTACCACCTCAAAGTCAGGCGAAAGCGATAAGTTCTGGGGCAAAAAGCAGGGGGCAGATGAGTACATTGTGAAGCCTTATGAGCCAGTGGATATTCTTCTGGCGGTTAAGAAATATGTTGGGGGTGCATAGTGAATCTTGCGACGGCATTTCAGAAATATGCACGGGGAGAAAACGGACAGCTGATTCTGAAATTTTCCGGAACGGATCATTTGTGCAAGATAAGCATTGAAAATGGCGAAGCGGTATATATCAAACTCGGGAATATGGATGTTGAAGATGTCCTTGAGTTTGTTGTCAGTCACGATCCGGTCGAAGTAAGTTTTATTAAGGGTTTTTTGCCTAAGAAAAAGCTCCCCGCACCTATAACCGATCGGATTCTCAAGCCTGGTGAGCGTAAAGCAAATAGAGAAGAGTTAGAGGTCAGGGGGGAATATTCCCCTGGTGAGATGATCTCCGTTGCAAAGGTGAATAAAGCCATCAATAAATACGTAGATATGGTGGGTCCTTTAGGTGCGGTAATGTTGGAGAATATTCTCAAAAAACTGGAATACACTAAAAACAATCCCATGCCTGCGGACGACTTCGCCTACTTGATGAATGAATTGATCAAGGATGTGCCGCAGGATATGCGTGCCGAATTCATGGAAGCGGTTAAATAGTTTGATCTGTCTTGATTTATGTTTTGAACTGTTATTCTGAGGAGCGCTGAATGTTGAAAAATTTGTCGATTCGTAAACGTATTGTCGTCATGTTAGCCGTAGTCTATATCGTTTCAATAGCGGTTGCGGTTACTGGTGGTGGATATATATTGCTCAAGGATGTAGAACGAGAAGCGCAGGAAAAGACAGATCTCTTTGCAGCTGTAATGTCGAGTTCGGCGCGTTATCTCCATAATGTGATCCGCCCCAAAGCGGAAGAACTCGTCCCTGAGGATGCATATTTCCCGGAAAGTGGGGTAGGGGTTCTGATGCTCACCGAAACAGCGCGCTATATCCAGGATATTTATCCTGAATATATATTCCGATTTGCTTCACCTAATCCCTTGAATGACGATAATCTTTCCAACCAGTTTGAAGATAAAATCATTACCAAAATGGAAGAGGGTGAAATCCAGGAATGGAAGGGTTTCACAGAACGTGAAGGGGTGAGTTACTACTCAGTTGCAAAGCCTCTTGTAGCTGGATCTGACTGTATCAGTTGTCATGATATACCGGAAGTTGCACATCCGGAGCAGGTGGAAAAATATGGAACCCGGTCCGGATATGGATATCTCGAAGGGGATGTAGTTGGCGCCCGATTTATCTACGTACCTGTTGAAACAATTACGAACCAGGCTTACCAGCGCATCATGTATTTCTCCATCGGCTTCAGCATTTTCTTTTTGATCGTATTGTTTGCGGTTGACCGTTTTATCGTTACCAGCATCGTCAGACCCATTGAACATATTGTCTCTGTGGCTGAAAAAATCAGTCGCGGCAATCTTGATGCAGAATTTGAAGTTAACACCAGGGATGAGATACGTAGCCTGGCGGATGCGTTTGAGCGTATGAAGGTTTCCATGTCAAAAGCGATGGATATTTTGCGTCAGTAATTCAAGTTTGATCCTTTCGCAGAAAGCACAAAACTTGATGAAATGGAGTAGCTCACATGGTCGCAGTTAAGGATAAAGTACTTATTGTCGATGATTCACCTACAGTCAGACGTCTGGTTGAATTAATTCTTAGCCAGAACGGGTTTGAGATTATTTCGGCTGAAGATGGTGATACGGGTCTTGAATTAGCGCGCGAACACCATCCCAGAATTATATTGGTTGACTTTGTGATGCCGCGCATGAACGGGCATATGTTCTGTAAGGCCCTGCGTGAGGATGAAGGGTTACGCGATGTGCCGGTGATTCTCATCTCCTCCAAAAGCGAGGTAGTTGGACAGGCGTTTGAAGAAAGTTTTGGTATTGTCCACTACTTTACCAAGCCTTTTGAACCTGACGATCTTGTCAACAAGATCAATGAAGTATTGGATGCCCATGATCGGGGAGTGTCAGCTACGGGATCGGATCAGACTTCAAGGGAAAGCATTGCTGAGTTACCCCAGCAATCACCAAATCAGCCGGTTGAGGCAGACATGGAAGGGCTGCTTGATTCGATTAATGATCGTTTCGATAAAGTGGTCCGTAACTATTTTCAGAAAGACTTCCCGGTTCTGATGAAGAATGTCCTTGCGGACACCCTGAAGGAGACCGGGCTCGTAAAACATCAGACCCTTATCATGTCAGGAGATCTGGAGCATACAACTCTGGCAGAGGTTCTGTGTTTCTGTGCCAATAGCCGCCAGAGTGGACGCTTGTCGATATTTTCGGATGAGACCTTTGCAGAAATATTTATAGAGAATGGGAGCTTTGTATTTGCCACTGCAAGTCAGAAAGGCACCCATACTTTTTTAACTGATCTCATATGCAGTGATAACCGCTTTGCATGTGATAACAGGGTTTTACAGGATGTTGTTAAAGAAGCACGGGAAAATAATATCCCCATCGGACGGGCTTTGGTTGAGCGCAATATAATCAGTTCTGATGATCTTATGTACTATTTGCGTAAACACGCCCAGGATGCATTCAATAAATCTCTGGCCGTTGAGGCAGGAAGCTTTTTTCTCGAAAAAGATGAGCTCCCATACAATCTGGATGACATCACATTCAGGGTACCCATGTCTGAAATGCTTTTGAGTGGAGTACGTGACTTGCCAACCCCTGCGAAATTCAGCAACGATGCGCTAAAAATTCAACGCTTGCCTGTGTGTGCTGAACTTATGGATAATTCACTTCTGGATGAAGACGAAATAGCTTTGGTTCCGTATATGGATGGGCGAACCCTGGGTGAGTTGGTAAGGTCCAGTGATCTTGATGGTAATTACGTGAAAGATATTGCTTTCCATCTGTATATGGCTGGAGCTGTGTCAGTTAGCTAGACATCGGGTGGTACAGAGCCGTTTACAGATTAAATTATTAAAGGGTCGAGTATGGGCGATATTCAGGAAACACTACTTCCTGTTTTTATCGAAGAAACAGAGTTGGCATTAGGTCAGATTGAAGCATTTGTTCAAGAGTATAAGGATGGAGCTGCATCGCAAAATTCCTTTGAAGATGCGCGCAGGGCTGCTCACACCATCAAGGGTACTGCTGGCTTGGTCAAACGCTTTCAGACCAGTGAACTCGCCCGAGAGCTGGAAAACCATCTGGACGCAAATCTCGCTTCAAACAATGCCGATCTGGAGAAAATATCCAGATGGCATGAGGATCTGTGTAACTATCTGGAATTGGCCAGAAACGGACATGAAGAGGATAGCTTAGAGCAAGAAACAGGCTTGGAGGATTCGCTTGATTCCCTAATCAATGTTGCGGATCAGGACATCATAAACGATTTTGCCCTCCCATTTATGATGAAACTGCATCAGGCCGGAGATGAAGCGCAGAAGTTGGTAAAACCGGCATGTTGCAGGTTTTTTGTGTCTGGTCGGCAGTATTTTATCAAAGTAAATGAGGTGTTGGAAATTTATCAGTACAGGGATGTCACCCCTTTGCCATATGCACCCAGATATGTTTCAGGACTACTAAATATAAGGGGGATGGTGGTACCTGTTGTGGATCTCGCTTTGATTGATGGAGAAGTGCGCGTTGCCGGAGTTGCTACCCCCTACGCCGTAATCGCGAGCAGTGATATGGGTAACGTGGGTTTCCTGACCGATACTATGCCCAATTTAAGTGTTAAAACAGCAGGTCATCACATCGAGGTGGGAACATTTATCGAACAGAACAAGGTGCAGGCATAACATGAATCAACAGGGAACCGCTAAAGATTACTTTTTCGACGAAGCAGCGGAGCATCTCACCATTCTGGAATCTGGTTTGTTGCAAATTGAAGCAGAAGATGTAAGTTCTCCTGATTCTGAACTTCTCGATAGCCTGTTTCGCTCCGCACACACCCTTAAAGGTGCTTCTGCCCTCCTTAAGTACACTGAAATAAGTGATATTGCCCACGAGTTCGAAGAGTTGCTTGAGCAAGTCAAGTCAGGAGCAGCCCTGATCAACTGTACCATCATTGATGTCATGCTTACGGGTATCGATGCCATGCGTGCTCTGCTGAGGAGTGTGGGTACGTCCGAATATCCTCTTATTGCCGCAGACGCATGTAGGGATTTCTCCAGCCAGTTGCATCGGGCTATGAGCAGTGAAACCCCTGCTTTGCAAACTGAGAGCCAGGCTGGAGAGAACCTTGCGCAACGATACAGTGTGACTGATTCAGGCGGCAATACTGTGAAGGTCGATATTGCACAGATCGACACATTGATGGATTTGCTCGGGGAAATTACAGTTAACAAAAGTCACATGCTCGATCAAATGAGCCATGCGGACAACATGAAGGAAGAGATAGATTTTGCGCGCGAACGCCTTCTGCGAGAAGTGCGTATTTTCTCTGACCGGCATGAATATTCTATATTTGAAGGGGAGGATAAAAAAGAGACAAAACACTCTGATCTGCCTATTGCAGATTTTGATGAGCTGGAATTCGACCGTTACGATGAACTGAATCTGTTTTCTCGTAAACTCCAGGAGATCAGCAGCGATATTAATGAAGCTCTTGCAGATATCCATGGGTTTCTCAATAACCTTAATGTTGATGTTGATGCAATGGATCGCATGACCGGAGAAATGAAAGAGCGCATTTCGGTTATGCGTACCCTCCCAGTTGAGCATCTCTACCATCGTTTCAAACGCACATTCAGAAATTTAATCCGTGCCGAGGACGGAATATCTGCTGAGTTGACGTTTGAGGGGGGAGATACGCGCATTGGACGCACAGTTATAGACGGTCTGTTCGATCCTATGGTGCACCTGCTCCGTAATTGTCTGGCTCACGGTATTGAACCTGAGTCTGAACGCATATCTGCATCTAAAGAACCAACTGGTGTCATTTCCATAAAAACCGTGAGACGCGGCAATTCTGCGGTTATTACTATATCCGATGATGGTCGTGGCATTCAGTTTGACCAGGTTCAGCGCAAAGCTGTTGAACTCGGCTGGATAGATCCCGATATAACGCTGGAGCGGCGCGAATTGCTGGATCTTGTTTTTCGTCCAGGTTTCAGTACAAAGCCAGGTGCGGATGAACTCTCTGGGCGTGGAGTCGGCATGGATGTTGTCCTTGACAGCATCTCTGCACTTAACGGAACGGTTGATGTTGTTTCAGAAGAAAGCAAGGGTACGAGTTTTGTTCTGCAGATCCCCTTATCTCTGGTAATCATCAACGTTGTGCAGTTTCGCCTCGGGCAGCAATTATTTGTCATACCTACTGCTTTGATAGAGGAAATTCAGGATTACCGCGATCTCGATATAGTCGATGAGCACGTAGCTAGAGAAAATGAACGCTACCGGATCATTAACCTGAATAGCTGTTTTTCTATACAAGAAATGGATTCTTCGCGTCAGTGCGTGTTGTTCGTTAAAACTATGGGCGCCAGAATCGGTCTTTTGGTAGAAGAGGTCATCAACCAGGAAGACACGGTTATTCGCTCCTTTGGCTCCCTTCTTGAGTCCATGCGGTGTTTTTCCGGTACCAGCGTGTCTGGCGGTGGGCATATTCGCCTGGTAGTCAATCCATCTCGCCTGATTGATGTTGTTTCAGATGATTCTGGCAACACTTCTTCACAGAATATTCAGAATATACAGGGGGAGGTTTTCAGTTCCGAGATGGAGAGATCGTTCCGCGTCCTTGTGGTTGACGACTCACTAAGTGTGCGCAAGTACGCGAGCCTGATACTGGAGGGTAACGGAATTGAGGTTCTTGTTGCAGTAAACGGGCAGGACGCTCTCGAGTTGCTGGATATTGAAGAGGTAGATTTTATCCTTACGGATCTCGAAATGCCCGTTATGCATGGGTACGAGCTATTGGGAGAGTTGAAACGTCGCGAATCCCTGGCTTCAATCCCGGTGTTGGTTATAACCTCACGTGCCGGAGAGCAGCACCGGGAAAAAGCGCTGAATATTGGAGCCAGTGGATATCTGGTAAAACCCTTTGATGAAGAGTCACTGCTTGAAAAACTGCGTGAGTTTGCCCCTGGATATAACTGATGAACGTGGCAACAACTGTTATGCAGCTGGAAATTTTTAAAAGGAGAATGCTTAGTTATGTCTAACCAGACAGGTAAAACCCCTAGTGTCAAGATGATCATGACACGCAACCTGCTCTCTATGGGAGCTCTGGTCGTATTGCTTCTTGGGCTTAACATCGTTGTGTATCAGATGTTGTCAAATGCGGGGCAGAAAAACACCCTTACAGCAGTAGAAAGTATGCGAGTGCTGGACAACCTAAGCCTTAGCCTGTCATCTGTACAGGTCCTTGAGGGGGAACTGGTGGGCTCTGCGCAACAAGGCAATCTTGATACTATTATCGAACGGGCCGACAAGGTGAGCTTTGCTCTGGATGACCTGGCAGCATATCTTGATGATCTTCGCGAGGTGGTGGAATCTGATACGGTTGAGCAGTCAGGCACCTGGTGGGACAATATGTTGGTGTACTTTAAGCTGCGCGTCCCCGATTATACCCAATATCAATCTCTTAAAATGCTAAATACACTCGAGGATATTTATGCAGGAATTGAAGATAATCTTCTGCAGATTATTGAACAATTGGAGACCGGTGGTGCGCTTATCTCAGCCGTAGAATCTTACCACAGTTACAAGCAGGATGTGCGCGAATTCAATCTTGCGATCAAGACCCTTGAGGAAAACTTTGTCAAAAAGGCTCAGCTGCAATACAAAGCTTCAGGTCAGGACAGGTTCTATTACACAATCATGGCGGGGGTTACTCTGGTCTTTATTGCAGTTGTGAGCATTATTCTGATGTGGAATCGGCGTCTGTTAAGCTCGGTTGCATTGCTGCACCAAACGGTCGCGCGTGTGGATGAGGGTGATTTCACTGAACTCGATATCAAACCTAAAGATGAGATCGGGGTAACTGCGCTGCGGATCAATGAAGCCATCGCGCAGTACAAGGAGGCAATCATCGCAGATGCGGATCGTGAGACTACGCAGGAGCATCTGATTGGATTTCTCGATGTCGTAAGTGAAGCGGCTGAAGGTGATCTTACTCTTAAAGCGCCGGTTACTGCAGATGCCTTTGGATCTGTTGCAGATGCATACAATCTTATGGTTGAAAGTCTTGCCGACCTGCTCAAGGAAACCAGGAAAAATGCCGACGATGTTGGTACACAGTCCAAGTATCTAATGCAGATATTTCAGGACCTTGAAACAGGTGCTGAGGCACAGAGTACTCAGATTGAAAAGGTAACAGAGGCCGTAGAGAGATCTGAGGCTGCAGCGCAGGAAATTACTGAAAAGGCCGCATTTGCACAGGATGTGTCTACTCAGGTTGACCAGGTTACCGCCAAAGGGCAGGCATTGGTTAATGATAATATTGAGGGGATGCAACTCATCAGGGTAACGGTCCAGGTCATTAACAAAAAGATGAAGACCTTGTCGGAACGCTTGCTTGAGATTGGTACAATATCCCAATTAATTTCCGAAATAGCCACACGTACTACAATTCTGGCCATGAACGCCTCAATAGAGGCCTCACGTGCCGGTGAGCAGGGACGTGGATTTTTGGTTATATCCGATGAAATAAAGCGCCTTGCAGATAAGTCGGCTGAAGCAACGAAACAAATTAATGGAGTTATCAAGTCTATTCAGACGGAAGCGGGAGAAGTTACCGCATCGCTCGAAGAGGAAACCAGGACCGTTGAGAGTCAGACCCGTCTGGCGCAGGATACCGGCGATGCTTTCGTTTCCATAAAAGAGGCGATCGATAAATCCAGAAATGTGGTAACGGAGATATCCGAGCTCTCAAAAGCCCAGTTGGAGATGACTAAAAATGTAGATGAATCAATGAGCAAGGTGGTTGAGATATCCCAGATTGCCCAACGTCATGTGAAGGATTCCTCCAAAATAACCACAGGCTTGAACAGCCAGTCATCAGAATTGCTTGTATCGGTCGGGACATTCCGTCTTCCGGAGGATGAGTAATTCTATTTGCTTGCAATAAGGAGAGTGTGGAAATGAAAAAGATATGCGCCAGTCTATTGTGTGTGATTATGTTAGTGGCTTTCACCTCGGAAGCGTTCGCAGCCAATTGGCGAAAAGGCAAGCGAACCTATCGTTCAGTATGTATGAGTTGCCATAAAAGCAGAGGCGACGCGGGGCGACTTTCTCTTGACAGTAAAACCAAGGATGAGTGGTCTACGTTCTTTGCTCAGGATCCGGATACTACTCATCAAAAAGCGTGGGATAAGCTTAGTGATAAAGACATGGAAAATCTTGAGATGTACTTCAGAAAATACGCCAAAGATATCAACAGCTACCTTGGATGCGGGTAAAATGAATGTTTGCTTTAACCGACTGAAACAGGTTTGAATAAGTCGGGCTGCTGCCTTTCTGGACTAGATGTGGCCCGACTTTTTGCTGCATGCTACTCGGTGGCGCTGATATCCGCTTCAACCACAAAGCGCTTGATTTTTCGTGTTGTGGTCTTGGGAAACTCGTCCTCACGCACGGTGAATTTCTTGACTTTCTTGTAGTCGGCCAATTCCTTGCCGATGTTAAGTACCTCTTTGCGTAGCAGGGCTTCTATCTGTTTCTGATTCATGGGATAGGTGTTGTTTTCTAGCGCGTAGTTGTCGATTGCCTCCTGATCCGGATAGATCTGCGCATGGACCTCTTCAGCCAAAGGTCCAACCTTATGGCCGTAGACCATGATCTCACTGATAAAAGGACTGCTTAGCAATTCGTTTTCGACTTCCTCAGGATAAACGTTTTTACCGTTGGGGGTTACGATGAGGTTTTTAACTCTGCCACAAATGCTGACATACCCGTCGGCATCAATTTTCCCCATATCTCCGGTATGATACCATCCATCAATGAGTACTTCCCTGGTAGCCTCCTCGTTATTCAGGTAGCCCTGCATAACATTGGGCCCTTTGCACACTATCTCTCCCACCCCTTCTTCATTCGGATCTTTGATGCGGATCTCTACTGATGGCAGAGGTTTACCTACGGTGCCGATACGGGTAAGACCGGGCTGTTCTGCCGTGATTACGGGTGCTGTTTCGGTTATACCGTAGCCCTGATATATCTGAATACCGAACTGTTTAAACTCTTTGACAACATGCGGATCAAGTGCGGCTCCGCCGCTCACAAATACAGTGCCATTGCCGAGATTCTCCCGCACTTTTTTGCTCACAATGGCACGTGTCAGCGGCAGATTGTACAGGGTTTTACTCATTTTCTTGGTGTTGATACTTTTCTTGATTCGTTCCAGGAAAATCCTGTATACAGCGGGTACTCCCAGCAGGAATGTAGGCTGTACTTCGGTAAGGTTTTCTCCGAGTTTTTTAAGCGATTGGGCAAAGGAAATGGTTCCACCCAGAGATAGGGGGAGAAGAATGCCACACACCTGCTCAAAGACGTGATTTATCGGGAGAAAGGAGAGGGTGTGGATATTTGTGTCAAGGTGAAAGTGGGGGATAAGGTCTCTTATATTGGAAGAGATATTGCCGTGGTTTAGAATGGCTCCTTTCGAGCGCCCGGTAGTTCCTGAGGTGTAGAGGATAATAGCGATGTCTTCTGATTGAATCTGCACTGGTTCAGGTAGATCATTGCCAATGAACTGCTCGTAGTCGAGCAGCGATCCCTTCTTCAGCGCATCCTTGCGCAGTTTCGCACTGGGGGAAAACAGATTGTACTTTCCACTTGGGGGAGATACGGCAGAATTCCCTGACACTGAGGCGGTTAATAATCTATGTGCTTTACTCGCCACCTTTTCGAGCTTTTCCGCTTTGTCTCGGGGAATTTGTAGTTCATTTATAAGGGCGTGCCACTCGCTGATGAGATCACCTATGAGATTGAATGCTTCTGTGTGTGCGTTAAATTCATCGGCAGAATAATCCATTACTATTATGTGGCTAAGATCCGGAAGCTTTGGTTTCAGTTCCAGAAGTTGTTCTACATACTCAGTGGTGGTAAAGATTGCTGTTGCAGCCCCATCGCTTAATACGTGGCGCAGTTCGTTGCGCTTTAAATCTTTATCAACCGGAATAGCTACGCAACGGTTCTTCATGATACCTAGGTAACTGATAACCCAGCGAGGAGATGAGGGCCCCAGGAGGGCAATATGGCTCTGTTGCTCAAGGTTGAGTTGTTGCAGCCCAGATGCAACCAGATCCGATTCCTGCCATAGATCGGTGTAGCTGGTTTCGCTCCATACATTGTTGACTTTTTCGCGCAGCGCAGTTTTGTTGGGGTGGCTTTTATAGCTTTTCTGAAGTAGTTTGATGATAGTGCTCACGCTATGCTCCGGATCTGTATTGTATGATTAGCGATAATGTGTATGTTTTTTAAAGCTGTATGTATCCAGACTCAGTTTCCACTGCTGGCGTAATTGATATATTAAAGTAGCGGAAGGGTAAAGGTTTTTTTGAAATTAAACCAGGTTGTTGCGCGGGTCTGAGGATGAATAACCCGCTTGACAGGTAGATTTAAAAGGCGTATAAGTCCATGCAGTTACACGAGGTTAAACTGGTTGCAGTGCAGGCACGTAGCTCAGTGGGAGAGCACTACCTTGACACGGTAGGGGTCGGCGGTTCAATCCCGCCCGTGCCTACCATAATGCACCCGATCAGTAGAGGCAATCAGGAAGCGTTTAGCTCAGTATGCGCGCACTGCTTGTCATTCTATGGTTTACTTGTATGACCAAAAAGTGCAGGTCAGGTTGGGTTAAATTGTGGCAGTTAGAGATAAAAAAGGCATCCACTGGATGCCTTTTTGCGTATAGGTTCACAGGCTTGTGATCCGAATCCGGAGGGAATCAATGGCGCAGATAGAAGTACAACTACCTGATGGTTCATCCAATGCTTTTGATGCTGGGGTTACTCCGTATGAAGTTGCCCGTTCCATAAGTGATGGTCTCGCCCGGCAGGCGGTAGCTGCCAAAGTGGATGGGGTTCTTGCCGATCTAATGCATAAACTTCATAAGGATGCCGCAGTAGAGATCATTACCGTTGACAGTCCGGACGGACTGGAGGTGTATCGTCATACTACTGCCCATCTCATGGCGCATGCGGTTAAAAATCTTTTCGGTGCAAGAGTTCAAGTTACTATCGGCCCGGCTATTGAAAGTGGCTTTTACTATGATTTCTATTCTCCGGATCACACCTTTGTTCCTGAGGATTTCGAGAGCATAGAGAACCATATGAAAGAGCTGGTAAAGCAGGATTTGCCCGTGGAGCGCAGTGAGGTTTCACGTCAGGAAGCCATTGAGTTGTTCAGATCCATGGGTGAGGACTTCAAGGTCGAGCTCATTGAGGATCTTGATCAGGAGATGGTATCTCTCTATAGACAGGGCGATTTTGTAGACCTGTGCCGTGGCCCCCATTTGCCCTCTACGGGAAAAATAAAGGCTTTCAAGCTCACCAGTGTCGCCGGAGCCTACTGGCGTGGGGACGAAAAACGTCCCATGTTGCAGCGTATCTATGCCACCGCTTTTCCGGACAAAAAACAACTGAAAAAGTATCTGCTCCACCTGGAAGAGGCGCGCAAGCGTGATCATCGCAAGCTTGGGAAGGAGCTTGATCTGTTTTCATTCAGTGAAGATGCCGGTGCTGGCCTTGTAATCTGGCATCCTCGTGGAGCCATGTTGCGTACTTTGCTCGAAGATTTTGAGCGTAAAGAACATACGCGACGCGGTTATGATATTGTGCAGGGGCCACAAATTCTGCGCACCGACCTGTGGAAGCTCTCAGGGCACTACGATAACTACAGCGAAAATATGTATTTTACCGAAGTGGATGGACAGGGTTTTGGCATCAAGCCCATGAACTGTCTGGCACATATGCTCATCTATAAGAGCAGGATGCGCTCCTATCGGGATCTTCCGCAACGCTATTTTGAACTTGGTACTGTGCACCGGCACGAAAAGTCGGGTGTATTGCATGGCCTTACCCGGGTGCGTGGCTTTACCCAGGATGATGCGCACATCCTGTGTACCCCGGACCAGCTCGATTCAGAGATTAAAGGGGTACTCGAATTTGTCCAGGATGTAATGAAAATATTCGGCTTTGAGTATGAAATGGAGATTTCGACTCGACCGGAAAAGTCGATTGGTTCCGAAGCGGATTGGGAGCGCGCAACCAACGCCCTGATGGCAGCCCTGGAAGATACCGGACTCCCTTTCGAGGTTAATGCAGGCGACGGCGCCTTTTACGGCCCCAAGATTGATGTGAAGCTTAAGGACGCTCTTGACAGGCATTGGCAGTGTGCTACAATCCAGTGCGATTTTACCCTGCCGGAGCGCTTTGATTTACACTACATAGGCGCCGATGGAGAAAAACATCGCCCGGTAATGATTCACCGGGTTATTCTTGGATCGGTGGAGCGTTTTATCGGGGTGCTTATTGAGCACTTTGCCGGCAACTTCCCGTTGTGGATAGCTCCGGTACAGGCCGTTGTAATCAATGTTACCGACAATCAGCTTGATTACACGCGTGGCGTTGCTAAGCAACTGCGTGAGGCAGGCGTGCGCGTGGAGGTGGACATCCGTAACGAAAAGCTGGGTTTCAAGATCCGTGAAGCCCAGTTGCAGAAAATACCGTACATGCTTGTCATAGGCGATAAAGAGATGGAAAGCAATACGGTTACGCCACGTTTCAGAAATGGCGATAACCTTGAACCAATGACAGTGGAAGAATTCAGTGCATATGTAATGCAGGAATGCCGCAAATACCATTAGGAGGTGTCCCATAGCTAAGCAAGAGACAAACATTAATCGAGAGATTCGCGCCAGCGAAGTCCGTGTAGTCGATCCGGATGGAGAGCAGTTAGGCATTATGCCCATTGATCAGGCATTGGCAGCAGCTGCTGAGAATGGTCTGGACCTGGTAGAAGTTTCACCCCAGGCCAAACCGCCTGTATGTCGCATAATGGACTATGGGAAGTTTAAATATCAGCAGCAAAAGCGCGCAGCAGAAGCCAAAAAGAAAACTGCGCGGGTAGAAATCAAGGAAGTTAAGTTGCGGCCCAAGACCGAGACCCACGACTTTAACGTCAAGGTTAAAAATGTGCGTCGCTTTCTCGATTCGGGGAATAAGGTCAAGGTCACTATCATGTTTCGCGGGCGTGAGGTTACACACCCTCAGTTCGGGCGTGATCTGCTTCAGCGCGTATCGGAGGAGGTCAGTGATATCGGCACGGTAGAATCGTTCCCGAGTATGCGTGGACGTTTTATGCACATGGTCATGGCGCCCAAAAAATAACTCCATAAAACAGATCGTATATTACTTTTATTGTCAGGGGCTCCGCAGTAGATTTTAGCTGCACCCTCGATGAAGGTAGAATTTTGTATAAACGCAAGCAGTATTTTATCAGGAGAATCTAAATGCCTAAGATTAAGACCAACCGTGGCGCTGCTAAACGCTTCAAAAAGACCGGCACAGGCAAAATTGTGCGCAACAAAGCGTTTACCAGCCACATTCTGACCAAAAAAACCACCAAACGTAAGCGCGATCTGCGCCACGGCACGCTGGTTCATGCGGCTGATCACAAGAATATCAGCGCATTGGTTCCGTACCTGTAACACCAGGCTGGCCCTTTGTAGCCAGTAGTTGTTCGGCTTTAAGACCGTGAACTGTCGGGATTTGTCTCCCCCTTCAGATCCGGCTGTGACCCTTGGTCACATAACCTACACACTAAATGAAAACAGGAGTAAGAAATGCCGAGAGTAAAAAGAGGATTCAAAGCGAGACGTCGTCGTAATAAGGTTCTTAAGCTTGCTAAAGGCTATCGTGGCGCGCGCGGTAAATTATTTCGCAGTGCTACCGAAGCCGTTGACCGTGGGCTTAGCTACGCATATCGCGACCGCAGAACTAAAAAACGTGATTTTCGCGCGCTGTGGATTGCGCGCATTAATGCCGCAGCACGCATGGAAGGCCTGAGTTATAGCAGGCTGGTACATGGGTTGAAGCAGGCTGATATAGCTCTGGATCGAAAGATTCTGGCTGAGATTGCGGTTACTGATCCCGCAGGGTTCCGTGAAATAGTAGGTAAGGCGAAAGCGCAGATACAGTAAATTTAGCGACACCACTGTATTTATGCAAAAAGAGGTGGGGTATATGTGCCTCATCTCTTTTTGTGTTTTTAGCCACCGTCTGCCTTATGCTGTGCATCTCTTTTTATCATTCCGATTTTTTTGTTTTATATGCAGGGAAATGATCTATGGAACAACAACTTGAAGTAATGTTGCGTGAAGCGCGTCAGGCTATGCTTGACGCAGATAATGAAGCGGATTTGCAAAATATACGGGTACAGTATCTGGGCAAGAAGGGCAGGCTTACCGCTATAATGAAGGATATGGGCAAGTTATCCGCTGAGCAACGTCCGGTTGTGGGAGCCATTGCCAATAAGGTCAAAGATGATCTGAGTGAGGTTTTTGAAACTCGGATGCGCACTCTGAAACAACAGAATATGACAGAACGCCTACAGCGAGAGCACATTGATGTTACTTTGCCCGGTCGGCACCAGAAAATTGGATCCAAGCATCCGGTAACTCTGATAACCGAAGAACTTGTGCAGATTTTCTCCTATCTCGGATTTTCTGTTGCAGAGGGACCTGAGATAGAGGAGGATTTTTATAATTTCGAAGCGCTGAACCTCCCCAAGGACCATCCGGCGCGGGATATGCAGGACACCTTCTATATCAGTGATAATGAGGTTCTGCGTACTCATACTTCTCCGGTGCAGATCCGTTCTATGCTCAAACACCAACCTCCGCTGCGCATTATTGCTCCAGGGACCGTTTATCGTCGCGATTCAGATATTACTCACAGCCCTATGTTTCACCAAATTGAAGGCTTTATGGTTGATGAACATATAACCTTCGGTGATCTTAAGGGTATTCTTACCGCGTTTATTACCGAATGCTTTGGCAAAAATGTCGGTGTACGTTTCCGACCCTCTTTCTTTCCGTTTACCGAGCCTAGCGCAGAAGTAGACATCCAGTGTGTAATCTGCGACGGTCACGGGTGCCGAGTGTGTAAAAATTCAGGCTGGCTCGAAATTCTCGGAAGTGGAATGATCGATCCTGAAGTGTTTGCCTCGGTAAATTACTCCAGCGAAAAATACAGTGGGTTTGCTTTTGGTATGGGGCTGGAGCGGATAGCCATGCTCAAGTACGGCGTCAACGATCTGCGGCTGTTCTTTGAGAATGACGTGCGCTTTTTGCGCCAGTTCATTGTTTAATAGTTTTCGCAGAAAAACGCACAGACATGTACCTTTACCTGGCATATAAAGTACTAAAAGGACTTTAGCATGATTGTTACGCATAAATGGCTTAGAGAATTTGTCGATTTTGATTTAAGTGCCGCTGAATTGTCTCATCGTCTGACCATGGCCGGACTGGAAGTGGACTTTATGGAAGAGATCGGAGCCGGGTTTGATTCCGTCATAGTGTCTAGGCTCGATTCCGTCGAACCTCACCCCCAGGCGGATAGACTTACTGTATGTCAGGTGTGTACCGGCACTGAGGTTGTTCAGGTGGTGTGTGGTGCTACCAATCATAAAAGCGGTGATCTCGTTGCTCTTGCACAGGTGTCCTCTGTCTTACCCGGTGATTTCAAAATAAAGAAATCCAAAATAAGGGGGATGGAGTCCCGCGGTATGCTGTGCTCGGGAAAAGAGCTCGGGCTTGCGGAAGAGTCTGATGGTATAATGATTCTGCCTGCGGGGCTGGAGCTGGGCATCCCGGTATTTGAAGCTCTTGACCTCAAAGATGTACGCTACGAAATCGGCCTTACTCCTAACCGCGCCGATTGTCTCAGCATCCTTGGGGTTGCGCGTGAAGTTGCCGCCTTTACCGGAAAATTGCTGCAGATTACGCAGCCCCCTGCGTTCGATTCCGCACCGGATGAGATCAAAACCTTAACCTCTGTTACTATTGAAACCCCTGATGGTTGCCCACGCTATATGGCTCGACTAATCCGTGGAGTTAAGGTTGGCCCATCCCCTGATTGGCTGGTACATCGCCTCGAAGCAGTGGGGATGCGTTCCATAAATAACATAGTTGATGTTACCAATTATGTACTGATGGAGCTGGGTCATCCTCTTCATGCCTTTGACTTCAACCGTCTTGCGGGTAGAAAAATAATCGTCAAGCGCGCCGTCGATGGTTTCAGATTTACTACCCTGGATGGTCAGATCCACGAGCTTTGCAGTGATGATGTAGTAGTATGCGATGCGGATCAACCCGTAGCCCTGGCCGGGGTTATGGGTGGAGAAAACTCCGAGGTTCAGGACGACACCGTTGATATTTTGCTTGAAAGTGCATATTTTGACCCGCGTTCTATCCGGCGCACAAGTAAAAAAACCGGAATTCACTCTGAAGCTTCTCATCGCTTTGAGCGCGGTGCCGATATGGACATGGTGCCTCTAGCGCTTGATAGAGCAGCAGATTTAATCCGTCAGATTACCGGAGCTACGGTACTTGAGAAAACCATTGATACATATCCTGCGGTAGTTGAAAAACGGAAAATTGCTATCACTTGTACTCGTACCAATGCGCTCCTCGGACTCGAATTGAGCCTTGCCGATATAGAGCGATTGTTGAGCTCCATTGGTTTGCACACTCAGTCCTGTGCTACAGATACGGATACACTCTGGGTTACCGTTCCGTTAGCACGCCACGATCTTGAACGTGAAGTAGATTTGATTGAAGAAGTTGCGCGCCTGAATGGTTATGACAATGTTCCTGTAACGATGCCGGTAAGTCAGGTGGTTCCTCCCATTGATACCCGGAGTATTGACTTTGTCACCAACCTGCGCGATATCGTGGTCGCCCAGGGGCTGCGTGAAATAATTAATTATTCATTTGAGCCCAGAGATGTTTACGGTAATCTCTTGTTAGCCTCCGATGATAGGCGGCGTAAACATGTGGCTCTGCGCAATCCACTCACTGAAGATCAATCCGTCATGCGTACATCCCTGATTCCGGCAATGTTGGAAACGTTGGGGAGAAATCTGGCATATAAAAGTTCCGATCTTGGGTTGTTTGAGTTGCGTCCGGTGTTTATTCCTCAGGATGGTGCACAAGCGGATGAACGCATGCATTTGTGCATTGGCCTGACTGGAAAGCGTGAACGCCTGGGATGGGCTCACTCAGCTGCAGATGTAGATTTTTATGATCTTAAAGGGGTGCTTGAAATTGTGCTTGAGCAGTTTGGCGTAGAAAGATCGACTTTCAGCCCGGACAAGCCCGAAACATATCTCCATCCAGGGAAATCATGCTCCATCTACGCTGGGCCACGTGCACAGGATAAATTAGGAGTCCTCGGTGAGTTACACCCCCAAGTGCAGGATAACTATTCCATTGACCAGCCTGTCTATATTGCCGAATTGGATGTGATGACGCTGTTCAATTGTCGCGGCGGTAACAAAAGTTTCGAACCCATTTCCCGCTTTCCTGATTCTTACCGCGACAGTGCTTTTCTGGTCACAGAGGATGTGACAGCACAGCAGATGCTTGATGTTATAGATAAAGTTAAGGTAAAGTGTCTTGAAGATGTCGTTCTGTTTGATATGTACTCAGGTGAAGGGATCTCGGACGGGATGAAGAGCTTGGCATTGCGCATGCGTTATCGCTCCACAGATAAAACCCTTGCAGACGAAGAGATCAATGCCATGCATGACAGGATCGTCAAAGCTTTATACAAAAATCTGGGTGCAGAAATAAGATAGCAGTTGATGGTTGCGTAACCAGCGTGGTATAAGTCCAAATAAGTTTAGTATATATCGTATGTTAGCGCTATATAGTCACGGAGGTAGTATGACAAAGGCGGATCTGGTAGAAAATGTTTACTATAAAACTGGGTTTTCGAAGAAGGAATCCGCTGAGATTGTTGAGTCCGTCTTTGAACTGATGAAGCAGACCCTCGAGCGTGGCGATAAGATAAAGATTGCCGGTTTTGGTAACTTTGTTGTGAAGCAAAAGTCCACCCGAAGGGGTCGCAACCCCCAGACCGGTGAGGAGATAGAAATATCATCGCGTAAAATACTTACCTTCAAACCCAGCCAGGTGCTAAAGAATACCATCAATGATGAGAATAGCTGATAACGCTCTAATTGTGTTTCACTATGGCTGCTGAGATTCCGGATAAATTCTATTTCAAAATTGGTGAAGTTTCTGCCATTACCGGTGTTAAACCCCACGTGTTGCGCTACTGGGAAAGTGAATTCCGCATGTTTTCTCCATCCAAGAGCAGGGGGAAGCAACGTCAGTATGAACGACGCGACATTGAGCTTGCACTTGAAATAAAAGAGCTGCTGTATGAGCAGGGGTTTACGATTGCCGGGGCACGCAAGCACCTCAAGTCCCGCAAGAAAACCAGTACTCCCGCAGCTCAAACCTCTACAGACCGTCAATGTCTGCACGAACTGCGGAAAGAACTTAAACAGTTGCGTGCTCATCTTGCATAGCCTAAAGCTTATTTGCTGTGGGCAGGGACAGCACCTTTTACAGATTAAGGTTATCCAAATGCTGCTCCCGTGCAATAATCAAATTTACTGGTGCGTACCCTGATGGATTATGCCGTTGCTCGCCGCCGCATGGTGGAAAAACATCTTATTAAACGTGGGATAAGCGATCACCGTGTCATTGATGTAATGGGGAGTGTCCCACGGCATAAGTTTGTCGAAGAAGCGCTACAGAGTCAGGCGTACACTGATTATGCACTTCCCATAGGAGAAAAGCAGACTATATCGCAGCCCTATATCGTTGCACTTATGACCGAAGCGGCACAACTTAGCGGTACGGAAAAAGTGCTGGAAATTGGGACTGGATCAGGTTATCAAGCGGCAGTGCTTGCTCAGTTGGCAGAGCAGGTTTACACCGTCGAGCGCATTGTTGTGCTGGCCCGACGCGCGCGACGCATCCTTGACTCCATCGGATGTAACAATGTGCATATCAAAGTTAGCGATGGAACCGTGGGTTGGCTTGAACACGAACCGTACGATGTTATTCTGGTTACTGCAGGAGCCCCTGATGTGCCGCAAGAGTATCTTGCGCAGCTCGCCTCCGGGGGGCGCCTGATTATTCCAGTGGGGGAATATAATACCCAAACCCTGCGGCGCGTTACACGTAGGCCGGATAACTCTTTCAGTTCTGAAGATCTCATCATGTGTCGATTTGTCCCCTTGATAGGGAAAAGTGGTTGGTCCAGTGACTAACTGGTTACGTACACTTTATTTGTGGATGTTGCAGTGGGCGGATTCCCCGCTTGGGACATGGGCCCTTTTTTTTATCGCCTTTGCTGAAGCTTCCTTTTTCCCCCTTCCTCCAGATATCCTGTTGTTGGCACTGGGATTTTCTACTCCCCTGCGTAGCTTCTATTTTGCTACCTTAACTACACTGGGCTCCGTTACAGGTGCCGTAGTTGGGTACGCCATTGGTTTCTGGTTCTGGGATGTGACTGCAGATCTGTTTTACACCTGGGTTCCTGGATTTACCCCGCTGCTATTTCAGCAAATGCAGGATAATTTTATCCAATACGGATTCTGGATAGTATTCACCGCCGGGTTTACTCCCATACCATACAAAATCATCACTATCGGTGCGGGCGTGTTCGCACTCAATGTTCCTATTTTTCTTCTCGCTTCAATAGTAAGCAGGGGGATGCGCTTTTTTATGCTTGCCGCGCTCATGTACTTTTATGGAGAACAGGCGCGTATTTTTACCGAGCGCCATTTCAATAAACTCTCTATAGCTTTTTGCGTGCTCCTTGTTGGAGGGTTTGCCCTTATTCGTTATGCTTTTTAGCCATGGGGTTCTAAATATATAAAGGCTTTTATTACTATGCTGGCGCCGTGCAGAATACTCTTTATTGGTATATTGCTGCTCATGGTCTGGGGTTGCAGTGCCCGGGGGGTTCGCCATGTGGTATTGCCTGGGCAGACACTGTACCGAATAAGTGAAACATACGGCGTATCCGTGAATGATATTGCGCGTTATAATCACATTCGCAACACCTCCAGAATTAAAGCAGGAGAATCTCTCTGGATCCCAGGAGCAGAGCATCCTAAAACAGTATCGATAGATCCCTCCGCTAGTTCAACTCCTTCAGTGAGCCGCAGTACTCCCACGCCCAGGCGTCCCGCACCTGCTGTGCCTAAGCCTCAGATCAAAGTCAGAGCCACCCAGTCTCACAGACCCAGCACCTTGCCAAGGCAGCATTTTGTGTGGCCCGTTCAAGGCAGGGTGGTTAAAGGGTTCAAGTCAGGAAATAAGAAAGGGATCGAAATTGCTGTTTCACCCGGCACCAGTGTGTACAGCGCCGCAGCCGGACAGGTAATCTATAGCAGTAACGATATCTCCGGCTATGGTTATCTGATAATTATCCGGCATAGCAATGAAGTATACACGGTATACGGCTATAATCGTAAATCCCTGGTACAGGCCGGAGCTTTCGTAGGTAAAAAAGAGAAAATTGCTATAAGCGGCATCCCTCCGGGAAAACATCAAGGAAGGCTGCATTTTGAGGTGCGGGAAGGAAAGACGGATGTAAATCCGAAACTGTACCTGCCTTAGCAAAGAGGAAATGGTATGCAGATTGTGTTTCTCCATGGTCTTGAGACCGGTCCATATGGCAAAAAATACCAAGCCTTAAAACAGATGTTCGGGGCCGTAGTTGCGCCGGACTGTGAAGGAATTAAAGATCCTGAAGAGCGCTTGCGCATTATCCAGCAGTACCTTGAGCACGAACCTGGACCGTTTCTGGTTGTGGGCTCAAGTGCCGGTGGATTGATGGCGCTGCGGTTACAGAAGATAGATCCACGAGTGGCATGTATGGTGTTGTGTGCTCCGGCTATACATACTGAAGCGGCAGCCGGGCTTTCTCCGGAGGGTTTGCCGCCAACTATTATCATCCATGGCGTTCATGATGACGTTGTCCCCATCGATAGTAGCAGATGTTTCAGGGTTCCGATGTTGGAAGTGGAGGATGGACATCGCCTTGACAACAGCATTCCTCTGATTCTCCTCGAAGTATTTCGCATGAAACTCACACATATGTTTGGTACCAAAAATATGCTGAATTAGGTTAAATTAAAATTGGAGCGACAAAATTCTGCATTTTAGTACTGATTTCATTTGCATCTGGAGACAACCTTTGTTATAAACCACTTCGCTTCATGCCGAAGTGGTGGAATTGGTAGACACGCTAGGTTCAGGGTCTAGTGGCCGTAGGGCCGTGGGAGTTCGAGTCTCCCCTTCGGCACCAAATAACAAAATGTGGTTGCTTTCGTATTGTGGAAGCAGCCATTTTTTATGTAACGCAACTCAGGGAGTTGAACTGGTTTCAGCACATCAATCAGGTCATTTTACATTTAAAGTAAAAAGAGCCTCCGGGATGATTATCCTCGGAGGCTCTTTCACGTTTTACTCTACTCTTGATTCAGGTTTGAGCTTTTAACAGTCGAAGTACAGCGCAAACTCTTCTGGACAAGGCCGCATACGTACGGGATCTACTTCAGCTTCCTTCTTGAAGCTGATCCACATATCGATTACGTCTTCGGTGAACACATCTCCTTTGAGGAGGAATTCGTGATCATCACGCAGACAGTTGAGTGCTTCGTCCAGCGTGCCGGCAACAGACGGGATCTCGCTGAGCTTCTCCGGAGAGAGTCCGTAGATATCTTTGTCTAGCGGCTGACCCGGATCGATCTTGTTCTCGATACCATCAAGTCCGGCCATCATCATGGCTGCAAAGCACAGATAGCCGTTCGCAGCCGGATCCGGGGTGCGGTACTCAACGCGCTTCGCCTTGTCGTTGTTGGTTACCGGAATACGCAGTGACGCGGAGCGGTTGCTGTTGGAATATGCCAGGTTTACCGGCGCTTCAAACCCCGGTACCAGGCGCTTGTAGGAGTTGGTGCTCGGATTGGTAAAGGCGCACAGTGCCTTGGCATGCTTGATGATGCCGCCGATGTAGTACATCGCCATCTTGGACAGACCGCCGTAGCCATCACCGGCAAAGAGGTTTTTGCCATCTTTCCACAGAGACTGGTGACAATGCATACCAGAGCCATTGTCGTTATACAGCGGTTTAGGCATAAAGGTTACCGTTTTACCGTGTTGGATGGCAACATTCTTGATGATGTACTTGAACCACTGCAGATTGTCTCCCATCTGCAGAAGAGAGTCAAAGCGCATGTCAATTTCGCACTGGCCGCCGGTTGCCACTTCATGATGCACGCACTCAATGTGGAGGCCGATCTCCTGCAGGGCGATGACCATTTCATTGCGCAAATCGATCATGGAATCGGTGGGAGCGCAGGGGAAATATCCCTCTTTATGGCGGGGCTTGTAGCCGAGGTTGGGATGCTCCTGACGTCCGGTGTTCCAGATGCCTTCGATGGAATCTACCGCATAAAAGGACTGATGTGATTCTGACGCGTAGCGTACATCATCAAATATAAAACACTCAGGCTCCGGGCCAAAAAAAGCGGTATCTGCAATGCCGGTGGATTTCAGATATGCTTCTGCTTTCTGCGCGATAAAGCGTGGATCGCGGGTATAACCCTCGCGGGTGATGGGGTCAGTAATATTGCAGATAAGACTTAGTGTAGTGCGCTCAATAAACGGATCTATCTTAGCGGTGGAAGGATCCGGAATGATGAGCATGTCAGATTTATGAATAGGCTGCCAGCCTCGAATTGATGAGCCGTCAAATCCGAGCCCCTCTTCAAAGACCTCTTCATTCAGCTCGCAAATAGGGGTTGTAAAATGCTGCCATCTGCCGATGAAATCCAGAAATTTAAAATCAACAAATTCACATTCTTTCTCTTTGGCAAAGTCCATTACCTCTTTGATTTCCATTAGTCGTCTATCCTCCGTTAGGTTGGGGGGTGAATACGCTTCCTGTTCAGGAATCGCGTATGGTGCTTGTCCATTCTTGTTCGCTTTCCTTATAGGGCTTTGTCGCCACGTTCACCGGTACGAATGCGCAACACATCCTCCACTGGTGTAACAAATATCTTTCCGTCGCCAATTCGCTCAGTTTTCGCGGTAGCGGCAATTTGTTCGACAACCTGTGCAGCAATGTCGTCAGAAACAATGATTTCCAATTTGATTTTGGGAATAAAGTCAACGACATATTCTGCTCCACGGTACAGCTCGGTATGACCTTTTTGACGGCCAAATCCTTTCACTTCACTGACGGTAAGACCCTGAATTCCTATTTCACTCAATGCTTCCTTTACTTCGTCCAGTTTGAACGGCTTGATGATCGCTTCAACTTTTTTCATTGATATACCTCCTACTAGGTATCGTTTGGGTTGGCAACTATATGTGATGAACATAAAAAAGGGATCATGTCTGTTGTTTTAACTATTTAATTAAAGTCTACATGCGAGCGTTGACGGTGCGGTAGACTTAAGCATTAGTGCTCCGGCCTGAATTCACTGGCAAGGCGCCAGCTTTTTTCGGTTTTAACAAAACGATAAATTTCACGTTTAGATATCCGGTCTCCGGCCTTGAAGTTGCCGAACTCTACCACTTTAGCAAATATCTTAAGTCCCTTATCCATGGCCTCAAATGGTGCGCGAGCCGCATCAGCACTTAGTTGAACAGAAATTTCGTCCAGGCTTTTACGAAATACCAAGTCGTAACTTACTTCAACACTGTAGCTGTTATCCTCATTCAGGCGCCCGTCGAGCTTTTGAAAGTTCTCTACTGCGAAGATCTCTTCCCCGGCTTGTGGAAGGATATGGCGAACTATTTGAAGCTTAATATGCTCATCTGAAGGTGGAGAAGAACATCCAGCCGTACATATTAACAAAATTAAAGAGAGTGAACGAAACAAAAAACAGTATAATTGTAAGGGTTGTGGTTTCATTATCCGACCACACTTTGTTCTACAAATTCTATATTAACCTGTTGCAGATTCCTCAATGATTCTATTGTGCTTGAGGTTTCGGACACTCCTTCCTGATCGTGTTCTGAGCCTCTGCCTGTATCCGCCATAGTTTCAGGCGCATGACTGCCAGCATAATACGCAGGTATTATAGCAAGACTGTTGCATAAATATGCACATATCGTCCTATATACGATTCCGGCATTTAACGTGTCTGTTCCTTTTTTCACGATCACCTCCCGGGCATTAGAGTTCATTGCCGACCAAGGATTGTCAGAGATGCAGAGACATAATAATCGAAATAATAAATTCAATTATAACCTTGATATTTACCCCGCTCAAGGAAGGTTTTGTGATTAATCCCGAATCGATAAAGATATTTCAAGTTTACACAGCATGTTCCATTCCCCAGATGCCGCATGGGCAGATACCGGCGCATATCCCACATCCGATACACACAGTAGGATCAGAGATATATTCATAGTCTCCATTTTCCTTATCTACTCTGGAAATAGCACCTTCCGGACAAGCTTCAAGACACATATAGCAGTCTCTGCAGGTCCCGCATGAGATGCAGCGGCCACTTTCTTCCCGTGCATCTATCACTTGTAGTTGCCCGGTTTTTCTGGGGCGGAACAGCTCCTTGCTCAGACGTGTCTGCGGTATTACTTCAAGCTTTCGTCGCGGATTGAGGGGATGGCCGTTGAGCAGGTCGCCACATTGATCCGCGGCTTCGTGCCCATGGCCGATTGCATGGGTAAGTAATCCGGGGCTGGTGGTGTCACCTATGGCAAATACATTGCTTTCTCCCTCTATCTGCCAGCACGCGTTTACATTCATCATACCTCGCTCGCTAATCCAGGCAGGTGGAGCAAAGGAGAGATCGGGTCGTTCTCCAATGGAGATGATTACAGAGTCAGCTTTGATCAGTTCTCCATCCTTGGTGTGCAATCCTTCTGCAGAAATTTTAGACGTGTAAACCGGCCAGCGGATCTTTGCTCCCATTGAAGTAACGTGGTCGATCTCTTTCTGATATGCCGCCGGGCGTTGCACGTCAATGGCTGTTACTTGCTCAGCGCCGGCCCTGTATGCTCCCAGTACTACATCCATGCCCGCATTGCCAGCGCCGATTACTACCACTTTTTTACCGATACCCGGGGTATCTCCGGCATTTATGCGCTTTAAAAAGTCCAGCCCTTTAATAAGTCGTTCATGCCCTGGAAACGGAATTACTACAGGATTGTGCGCTCCTGTTGCAATAATAACCGCATCGTAGTCAGCGCGAATTTGCGCAAATAATTCGGCATTTACCTTACAGTTGAGTTTTGTCTCCACCCCGATACTTAAAATACGTTCGAGTTCCTGTTCCAGAATATCGGCAGGGAGACGTTCGCTGGGGATTACCTGCCACAGTTTCCCCCCCAGGTGTTTATCCGCTTCATATACCGTTACCTTGTGCCCCTTAAGACGTAGTTGCCAAGCAGCGGATAGTCCACCGGGGCCACCACCGATAATGGCTACTGTTTTACCGCTATCCGGAGCGCATTCAGGTGCTTTGGCCTTCAGAGAAAACTGCCCCAGTTGCTTCATGGACACCGGCGAATCGATGAAACGCCGGCTGCAGGTATCCATACACAGGTTAGGGCATATCATGCCGCAAACACTCGCCGGGAAGGGTGAGTGGCGCAGAACCAGGTCGTGTGCTTCCTGCTCTTTGCCTTCACGCAGCAGTCTGAGGCGTTGCTGCGTGGGGATGAAAGATGGACAGGATGACTGGCACGGTGCAGCAAATTCACGGTTCATCCAGTGTGGAATCTTCAATCGGTCATCCCCGGTATTTACGAGGCCGGCAACATGAGTGTAGTCATCCGTTACAATGTCACCGAAGATGCCGCCTTCTACCCATTTCCCCATGCGGAATTCATGGATGCTGATGCGCTCATGGGCCTGACGCTCTTCGTAGCTTTTAGCAACAATCTTTTTCCATTCGCCCAGCTGTAGTAGAGGTTCAAGCAGTTCTTCTCGTTCAATGCGGCGGAGAAATTCCGGCATCCCCTGTGTAAGAAACTTTTTGTCTGCCTGATCAAGATCAAGGAGCCATACTTCCGGGGATAAACCTTCAATCGGGCCACGCACATAAACGGTGCCACCTACCATGCCCATACACGCACGGTCGCCCAGAATGGAACGAGCGTGTTCGCAGTCTACCCCACATATAACCGCCGTTCCCCCACCCATGAATTCAAAAGAGAAGGAGCCGGTATTTTTTAACACCCACAGCTCAGGCTTTGGATAGGCCGGATCATGTTTCATGAGGGAGCCACTGCGTGTCCCCACGCGACCGGCTACATATATTTTACCACTCGCGGCACAGTGTGCGGTAGTGTCGCCACTGTCTCCTTTGATAGTCAGGGTTGCGCCACTGTTAAGCCATCCTGCGTCTGCCGGGGTTGAACCTTCAACGGTGATGTCAGTACCGTCAAGGGCGAAAGCTCCAACACGTTGTCCGGGGTTTTTAATGCTGAAGTGTAGTGGGGTACCGTCTGCGGTCCACAGTGGGCCACCGACATTATGGTGCCCGGAAGAGAGTATTTCAAAGTCTGTCTCCCCCTGTTCCAAGGCGGCATAAATCTGCTGGAGCAGGCTCTGGGTAGAGATGCGGTCTTTATTTTCTTTAAATGCATTTATTTTAACTGGCATAATGTTCTCCTTAGCACACGTACTGAACCTGAAGTCTGTCACCTACGGCCTTGTCCATTGCCACAAGGGCGTCTGAGCGTCCGATGGGCAGGGTGGAGTTCCCGATAGGCGCCATCATCTTCTTCAGTTCCTGATCCATTGCCAGAAAGTAGTTAACAATATTTTCCGCCACCTTTTCCGGGTCAAGGCGATGGGCCAAAGGAGAGCTCTGCGTTGTTATGCCCGCTGGGCACAGACCTGTATTGCAGGCGTTACAGCGCCCCATGTCATTACCAACGCAGCCGGCCATCTGGAGTACAAGTTTGCCGGTGGAGATGCCGTTCGCACCCAGGCACATCATTTTAAACGCATCTGCGGCCAGGTCTCCGGTTTTCCCCAGACCGCCAGCGGCCCAAAGGGGAATCTGTCCCTGACGTCCCTGGGTTACGGCTGCGAGATAGCAGTCCCTCAGTTTGCTCACGATGGGGTGGCCGGTATGGTCGAGCGACACCTCGTGGGCTGCAGCTGTGCCACCATCAATACCGTCGAGGAAAAAACCGCCGACAATATTGTAAGGATCGCGTACAAGATTGTTAAATACCGATACACTGGTGGATGAGGCTGCTACCTTGATAGAAACAGGAACGCGGAACTTGAATGCTGAGTTAAAGGAGAGAAACATCTTCTGCACACTCTCTTCAATGGAGTACAGCCCCTGATGGTTGGGAGGACTCAGCAGGTCTGTTTTAGGGACACCCCGGATAGCCATGATGTGCTCCGCGACCTTTTGCGCCTGAAGCAGACCTCCATCGCCGGGCTTGGCACCCTGACCGATTTTTATCAGCACCCCCGCGGGATCTTCCACCATATCAGGCATAGCTTTGATGATGCGGTTCCAGCCGAAATGTCCGGACGCAACCTGGAGAATCATGTACTTTAGGTAGCGGCTCTTGAGCAGACGTTCCGGTACACCTCCTTCGCCTGAGCCCATACGCACCGGCAGGCCGCATTCCTCGTTCAGGTATGCAACTGCCATGGCAATGCCTTCCCACATGCGCCAGGAGAGCGCGCCGATGGACATGTCGCCGATTATTACCGGGTATATCCAGTTCACCGGCGGGGTTTTACTGTTGGGCACCAGTTTGCCATCCTCTCCGACGGTGAAGGGGAGCTGTTCCACTGGCATGATACGCCCGAAAGGGGCCAGCATGTCGAAGGTGTGGCGTTGTGCGTCGAGGCTCGGGTCAGTCATCTGGGATATCCGCCCAACGCGAAGCTGATCAAGGGTACGCGTACTGCCGGTCAGGTTTTTGCGCCCTCCACGCTTGATGGAGTCTCCCCCGATGCAGCGGGTATCAATGGGGTGGCGTGTGTCCTGATTGCGCTCGGGACGAATGGCATCGTTGGGGCACGTTTTTTCGCATATGCCGCACCCGCGGCAATAATTCTGCAGTGAATTTACCTGTTTTATAACCGGTACTGCAGAATAGCGCGCCTGCGGATCAGGCAATTCACCTTCCGAGAATACCATGCGGCGTTTCTCGATCTTGCATTCAATGGCCTGAAATGAGCAGGCGGCAACGCATGAACCGCATAGAGTACATCTACTTGCACTGTATATGATTTTCCAGGGCAGATCATTGGGGGTCGTCTGCTGAATTTTTACTGTTTCCATCGTATAACCTCCAGACTGTCATCTACCATCACCACTTCACGCTCATCGGGATAGATGTCCGTATTCCAGTCGCGCTCGGGGAGAATTTCATTTACACCGCACACCTCAGATGAAATAGCGACGGTGTCACTAGTGCGCCCGATAACGACAGGTCGGAGTTTTTTGGCATCGCAACAGGTGAACATGGTGTTGTCAGGCAACAGACCGATGATGGTGTTGGGCCCGTTTATTTCAAGGTTTGCCAGAGATTGCCTGATCGCCATGAGTTGTTCCGAATCCTCACGTCTGCTTACATCATCAAAGGGCAGCGGGGTGATGACGTGTTTGTAGTAGGGTAGGGGCCAGCCCAGTTGGCGGTGAATGTAGTGGAGGGTATATAGGAAACACTGTGAATCGGATTCAAAGCCGATATAACCGCGATGAAGATTCCGTTGGATCTCTCTGTTTTTCTGGTAAAAGGTGTTTTCCCCATTGGCAAGAACCGTATATCCCTGCATAAAAAACGGATGAGCAGCGTAGCGCACGATGTCATAGTTGGTGTTTTGCCGACATTGCGCCGTTATAATACGCGCGGTGAAATTGTCATCCTCCTGCCACAGGTTAAAATACTTGCCGATATCGTGCGGGTTACCGATCTCTTTCAGGGTTACTACATCGGGCCAGAATGAATACACAAAGCCCAGATCTTCAGGTTCCAGGGCGGCGCGCACCTTCAGACGCATATCCAGCAGCAACTCTTCTTTTTCCTTTTGGGTCGCATTTTTCATACTGCGGGGGTATGAGAAGGTTTCGAACACATAGTTGGGCATAGCGACGATGTCGAGTTCTTCACTGGGAAAGGTCTCCGGTACCCACTGGAGTACGCGGCGGAATCCGGCTGCGTGCAGAATGTCCTCAGCACGTTTCAGCCCTTCATCGGTACACGCCATCGACAGGGTGGGCTGGTCCTTGTAGTCTTCAAAAATCCCACCCAGATCCTGCATCACCATGGCAAAGCCGGAGTTGTCGTGACCCTTCTGCTGTGACTGCATCAGCAACAACGCCTTGCACGGGTGGATGTAGTTTCTAGCTTTTATTGCTCCTATACGGCACATGATAGGTTCCTCCATAGAATTATTTATTCTCCCACAGAGGTACAGCAATCACAGTGCCATAAATAGATATTTTTTTTTATTATTACGTAAGTGTTCGATATGAAGGATTATTTTGTTGGGTAAATATCGTTTAACGGTCTTTCTTTTTGGAGGACTGTACTGTTTGTGTACTTATTGAGTACAGGTGTGTAGAAGGTGCGCCAGGTGGGGCAGAGAAGGAAAAATTGTGCCGCTACGCCCCGAAATAGAGTCGAGATGGCGTAGCGGCACACAATGATTTAATTATTTTCTTTTTGATAGCAGATCAGGCGCTGCTCAACTATATCAGAGTGCAGATATATCTCTTTATCCTTGAGGTTGAAAACTCGCACTACTTTTTTATAATCCGTGCTTGCGGGCATAATCCCTTCGAATTTGTCTGTAAAGGAAAAGAGTTTGGTGTAGTTGACGTTGCAGTTGTTGCGATCTGGGTAGAGTGCGAGATAGAAGATGTCGCTTTCGACCAGATCCTGGAAAAAGTGCGAGCCGTAAGAAAGTTCAGGCATGAGTCCCTCACTTTCAAACGCCACTTCGCCAACGGCAACCATGTTGTTTATTTCGTTGAACGATATAGGGACGCCTAAAGATGGTGTTGATGTCCCCCAGCGGCCGGGACCGAGAAGGAGGGTTTTGTTGTCTTCGCGATCTGCAATGCGCTTATTTAGACGCCCGATTAGGCGGGCAACTTCGTATTTTCTGGAGGTGCTCAACTGGGCATACTCGTCAGGTTCAACCCAGATTATCCACCTCAGGTGCTGAGAGATATTGCCTCCCATGAAATGTCCTTCGGTGCTGAAAACTATGCGTTCCGGAGGGATATTGGCCGGTAGTGGGCCGAGGGTCTGGATTCCTTTGGTCTGCAGGGGGCGGCACTGCACCAGCCCCAGATGCATATTATCTTCTGCATCAATGTTGCCGGTGAACTCAATGTCCACCGGGTAGTCATACGCATGTTCCAGGGTTTTTAGGGCCCGCTGCATTAAAGAGCAGAAGTCGGTCTGGGTCAGAAGGCGCTCAAAGGTCAGTAGCCAGATATCCTCTTTCTTGAGAGTACGACTGCGCAAAAGTTCGCTGGTTTCGTGGTCCCGGACCCCGTACATAGGCCATGGCAGGTCTTTATGTTCGCGCCCCAGGCGCAGAATTGGAACGGTTTCGATTGAATTGTCTTCGAGGTTGAGGGTATCTGCATCACGCTGAGAGAAACGCCTGACATCTTCCACTCCTCTGTGAGGGCGTTTCATGGGGGCATCCAGCGCTACCGTACAGGGGTAGTCTCCTTCAACCCGATCCACTGCGCGGGTTCCGAGTCCCATTACCAGGCGCAACATCCCTGCTTCCGGATCCATCTTTTTATCCCATACAAAGCTGTTGTAGGATACTCCCACTCCGGCAATCTCCGGGAAATAATGCTGTCCGTGGTAGGATCCGGATACGCGTTGAATCAGGAGAGCCATCTGTTCATCTCGTTGTTCGAGTCCGCGTTGGAGGCGATAGGCGAGAGCATCCTCACTCATGGCACTCGCAAAAATCTTACGAATATTCTGCTCAAGAATCTCGAGGCGCTCCTCGGGAGATCCCTGATTGGTGCAGAAAAAGCTGTCGTATTTACCTGCAAAAGCATTGCCGAAACCATCTTCGAGCAGGGAACTGGAGCGTACGATAATGGGGTACTGACCAAAGTAGTCGAGCACGCGACGTAGGCTGTCGCGGATCGGTTCAGGGAATTGACCTTCAAGCATGTTTGTTTGCAGGACGGCACCAGCACTGTAATAGGTTTCAGGCTTTTTCTGCTCCATGAACAGTTTCCACCAGCCATTGTGTACAATGTAAGAATAGTACACATTTGAGCCAATATAGAAAGAATCGTGTGGCTCCAGATGTTTGTCCCAGTCGAAATCCTGATCTTTAAGGAGAATGTTGTTGGCCAGGAGCATTCCCACCGCCTTGCCGCCGATGAAACCTGTCCCTACAATGCGCGACTTTATTTTAAGCAGCTCTTCCAGGCTGAAGTAGCGATTAGCAAGTTCCAGGATACGCTCTTCGCGGCCGATCATGTGACGGCATATATGTGCCACCATTTTTTGGCGTTCTTCAGCAGAGGAGTCGTTGTGGAGCAGGTCTTCAGCTTGTAGAAACAGTTGGTGCCAATGGTCGATATGGCGCGAGCTGTTTTCTTCGCGCACCACCAGAGAGCTGAGCAGGCGGGTTGCTTCATAGCTATTGTTAACCGGAACATACTCGCCTTTGCGCAGATGGTGGGGCAGGAACATAGTAGGGGAATAGCGCTGCCACACCTTTTGGGGCTGGATAAACATTTCACCATCGGAGTTAAATGCATTTACCAGAACCTGGGTGGTTTTGCGGATACGATCAATGGTTCTGAATGAGTGGTTATTGCGCAGGAGCGCAAAGTAGGCGACGGTATCCAGCTCGTACAGATAGGGACAGGTCACCCAGAAGAAGTTTCCTACCATGTAGTCGGTAGTCCAGGCCAGAAGGAGGTCGGAGAGGCAGTCGAAGACATAGAATACCTCTTTGCCTTCTTCGGTGATAATGTCGTAAATAGTGGCAGCGAATACTTCAAATCCCCCGCGCGGGTCAAGATCATAGCGTTTGATCTGCCCATCATCTTCAAGCAGGGGGTCGTGTTGGCCAAAGCGCATATATACGACACGACGCCCATCATTAAGGGCACTTTCCACAAATGGTTTAACCAGATTGCGGTAGTCATCAACACAATCGATTTTCCATACAACATTATCTCCAATACGCAGATCATCGAGAACCTTGTCCAGGCTCTTATTTCCGGTAGTCACGCGAAGGGCTGAGTCCATAGTGAATCACTCCATTTTGACTGGGGGCGGGTTGCAATGTGGACAGTACAAAGTCAGAGCATAACATTATTGTATAAAAAAACAGACCACACCTTTAACAGGCGGGTCTGTTTTTTTACTTTAGCTTATCTATGTTCACAAAGCATACACTGGACCTGTTTAGATAAGTCCCAGGGCGACCATGGCCTTTGCGACCTTGGTAAAGCCTGCAATGTTGGCGCCGTTTACGTAGTTGTTCGGAGTGCCGTATTCATCGGCGGTTTCGTAGCATACTTTATGGATCCTGCGCATGATCTGATGCAGGCGTTCCTCGGTATATTCAAAATCCCAGGAGTCGCGGCTGGCGTTCTGCTGCATCTCCAGCGCACTGGTTGCAACCCCGCCTGCATTGGCGGCTTTGCCCGGGCCATATAAAATCTTGGCATCAAGGAAAACCCGGATTCCTTCAGGAGTAGTGGGCATGTTTGCCCCCTCACCAACTGCAATACACCCGTTTTTCACCAGCATGGTTGCATCCTTGCCGTTGATTTCGTTCTGGGTTGCGCAGGGCATGGCAACATCACAGGGGAGTTCCCATATATTGCCCTTAGCCACATACTTGGCTTCAGGATAGTAGTTGGCATAGTCCTTGATGCGGCGGCGCTCAATTTCCTTGATGCGTTGTACCAGCTCAAGGTCTATTCCGGCTTCGTGGTAGATGTAACCCCCGGAGTCTGAGCAGGCTATGACCTTGCCACCGAGCTGATTGATCTTTTCGATGGTGTAGATGGACACGTTGCCACTGCCGGATACAATGCAATTTTTCCCTTCAAGGGAATCATTACGCACCTTGAGCATCTCTTGGACAAAGAAGGCTGCGCCGTAACCGGTAGCTTCGGTGCGCACCAATGAACCGCCCCAGTCGAGTCCTTTGCCGGTGAGAACTCCAGATTCCCAGCGATTGGTTATGCGCTTGTACTGGCCGAACATGTAGCCGACCTCACGTCCTCCCACGCCGATATCTCCGGCAGGCACATCGGTGTGCTCGCCAATATGACGATAGAGCTCAGTCATGAAACTCTGGCAGAAACGCATGATTTCGTTGTCAGACTTCCCTTTGGGGTCGAAGTCGGAACCACCCTTGCCGCCACCGATGGGCAGACCGGTGAGGGCATTTTTGAAGATCTGCTCAAAGCCGAGAAACTTTACAATCCCGAGATATACAGAGGGGTGGAAGCGCAGTCCACCCTTGTAGGGTCCCAGCGCGCTGTTGAATTCAACACGAAAGCCACGATTGATGTGCACATTACCTTCATCGTCGAGCCATGGGATGCGGAAGATGATCTGGCGTTCCGGTTCACAGATGCGTTCAATAATACGGTGATCGGCAAACTCAGGGTGTTTTACCAATACCGGTCCCAAAGATTCAAGTACTTCCAGGACTGCCTGGTGAAATTCTGTTTCGCCGGGGTTGCGGTTGAGTACTTCCTGGTAGATAGGCTTAATCTTTTCGTCAAGTGGAATACCCATGCTTTTTACTCCTTATAAATTGATAGGGATAGGACTGGCTGATCATAAAATTATCCTTTGCACAAAATCTCTCCCTGTTGTTTTCAAGGACAATGCCAAAATGGCCAGGAGTGGTTTTTAACCCTCTATTTTTTGGTTTTATCTTCGAGATAATGCAATTTCAGGACAAATATCCCAAATTGCATTAAATTAAACCAATCATAAGTGAGTTGATGTGTAGCTCTATGTGTTGTCTGTTTACGCTGTATGTTTGGTATTTTTAAGGAAATGGAGGAAAACAGGAAGTAGAGAAGGGAGAAGTTCTCCCCGAGCTTTTTAATATTTAACAAGCTCGGGGAGAACAATGGGATGGACTACAGATGCAAGACTAATTATTTATTTTCTTTAGTAATTTGTAGTATTCGCTATCCGTTGAGAGGATGACGCGGTTGTTTTTACCTATGGTAGTGCCGTACGACTCCAGGGTGCGCACATAGTTGTAAAACGCAGGGTCTTGATTGTAGGCTTCAGCGTAGATGGCTGCGGCTTTTGCATCGGCGGCACCTTTGAGCTGAATCGCTTTCTGATATGCTTCCGATTCAATCGATTTCAGCTCCTTACGCATCTGCCCCAGGATATCGGCCTTTTCCCCTTCACCTTCGGAGCGATACTCCGCCGCGACTTTCTGGCGCTCGGAGATCATACGCTCGAACACACGTTGGCGCACCTGATCGACGTAGTTGATGCGCTTGATCTTTACATCAATGAGTTCAATGCCGTATTCAGGCGTGCTCTGGCTTGCTTTTTTGAGCACATAATCCATGATTCGATCGCGTCCGATGGAGTGTCCTTCATCCTTTTGTTTTTCGTCAAATTCTTTGGAACTGATGCTCAAATTGCCTGAGTAGTCAACGCTGCGTACCACATCTACGAGCCGGTGCGCGGAAATCTGATCGCGAACAACAGAATCGATGATGTCATCCAGACGACTTTGTGCGTTGCGTTCCGTTGCCACGGATGTGAAGAACAGCAGTGGATCGGCAATGCGCCAGCGCGCAGTGGTGTCTACCCAGATATACTTTTTATCGCTCGTGGGGATCTGATTCGGATCAGCATCCCAGTTCAGGATCCGATTGGAAAAGGCATGAACCTTCTGTATGAAAGGAGTTTTGAAATGGAACCCAGCATGGCGCACACCTCCAACAGGTTTTCCAAACTGGGTAACAATGGCCTGATTGGCTTCATTGACTACAAAGAACGAATTTGAAGCGATTGCAATCAGAATAATCAGTGGGATAATCAGTTTTTTCATTGGCCACCTCCACTAATTGAGCCTTTACCCAGCGGCAGCAGAGGCATGACGCCGGACTGATCTGAATCGATGATGTAGAGTTCTTTTATTTGAGGCAAAACTTGCTCCATCCTTTCCAGGTATAGACGTTTTTTGGTTACTTCCGGGGCCTTGGCGTACTCGCGCAGGAGATCTTTAAAACGCTGTGCCTCACCGGTGGCACGGTTGATCCTTGCCAGGGCATAGCCTTCCGCATCCAGAATCTGGCTCCGAGCTACCCCGCGTGCCTTGGGTACTTCGCGGTTGTATTGTTCCCGTGCTTGAAATATCAGGCTCTCGCGTTGTTGCTCCGCTTCGTTGACTTCATTAAATGCACCTCTGACTTCCTTGGGTGGATTTACGTCCTGAAATTTAACTGTTACCACGCGGATGCCAATATCGTAGGAATCAAAGAGAGCTTGCAACGCTTTCTGCACCTCGATCGCAAGGCGTTCACGCTCAGTGGTAAGGACATCGGTAACCTTGGAATTGCCGATGACAATCCGCAGAATGGCTTCAGACAGATCCCGAATAGTTGCCCTGGGGTCTTCAATGTTGAACAGAAATTTAACCGGATCCATGATCTGGTACTGGACGACCCACTCCAAGTCAGTGACATTCAGATCCCCGGTGAGAATCAAAGATTCCTCGTCGTATTCACGTGAGCTGTAGGTGGAGCGGACATTAGCACGTTCGGTGCGGAATCCGAACTCCTCCTTGAGTACGCGCCCTGTTTTTACCGGAATAGCCTGATCGATGCCAAAAGGTATTTTCATGTGTAGCCCGGGGGGAGAGGTGCCAATGCTCTTCCCTAGGCGCAGTATTACCCCGGTTTCCTCAGTATCAACTTTGTAGAACGCGCTCTGGGCGCCAAACAGCACCAGGGCCACAACGATGATCCCCAGGATCAGTTTTTTTGGCGGCCCTCCGCTCGATTTGATTTTCTTCGCAATGGCTTCCAGGGCCTGTTCCAACGGGTCCTGGCGTGGTTGCCACGGATTTTGTGACATGCAATTCTCCTTTGTGCTCGGTTTATATAGATGACATCTCGAATGTCACTGGTGCCGGGCAGCTCCCGGTATTATCCAACTTCATTGTAGATGCGTTTGCGGAATTCCGCCCCCAGTTCCGTTGCTATCGCGGCGCACGCATCAATGTCCACGCCGGGGACGGTGACCGCGGATGCGGTTACCTGGGGAATATATTTAGTCGCTTCGCGGATAAATTCTTTGACTGCATTATACCCCGCAGAAGCGAATTTGGAGCGGCACAGACGTTGATATTCTTCCGCACTGGAGGCGTTGAGGGAGACTGAAATTGAGTCCATCAGACCTTCAAGGTCCGGCAGCACGTTGCGCCCATACACCAGATTGGCCTGGCCGTCGGTGTTGATACGCACCTTCGCTCCGTGCTGTTTCAGCCATTGTGCCACAACAATTACGCAATCGAGACGCAGTAGCGGTTCCCCGTAACCACAGAATACAATTTCTTCATATTCTCGTGGGTCGCCGATGGCGTCGATAATTTCCTGCACGTTCGGTTCGTGTTCGAGTTTGAGTTGATGTCCTTTGACTTTAAAATCTTGAAATTTGGTGCAGAAAGTGCAGTTATTGGTGCAGCGGTTCGTGATGTTTAGATACAGGGAATTGCGGATGCGATAGGCGATTTTTACTGCCTGATCCACCTGGCCGACCCCGAATAGTTCGTAGGCATTGAGGCTGGTGATACGCGCGATATCATGCAGGGTCAGGCCACGCAGTTCAGCGATTTTGCCTGCGGTTTCGGTGGTGTATGCCGGTTCATTGCGCTTCCCGCGTTTCGACTGAGGTGCCATGTAGGGACAATCTGTTTCCACCAGAATGCGCTCCAGCGGGATATTGCGGATTACATCACGTAACACCTCATTTTTAGGATAAGTGATATTGCCGGTGAAAGAGATGTAAAACCCCATGTCCAAACAGGCGTTGGCCATTTCCACATCGCCGCTGAAGCAATGGAGAACTCCGCCGCATTCCTGCGCATTTTCAGCGCGCATCACTTCCAGAATGTCGGCATGGGCGTCTCGATCATGAATAATGAGTGGTTTGTCACATTCTTTAGCCAGGCGAATCTGCTGGCGGAATGCTTCGAGCTGCTGTTCTCGCGGTGATCGATTTCTGAAATAGTCAAGCCCAGTTTCTCCAATGGCCACAACTACATTATTTTGCGCCAGCGTGCGCAATTCTTCTATCATCTCGGGGGTCAGATCTGATGCATCATGTGGATGCACCCCGACGCTGGCATATATTCGGGGTAATTGTTGGGGGGATTGCTGCGTGTTTGACTCCTTAGCGAGACGCACGCTTGCGCGCGAACTTTCCAGATCGCATCCGACGGTGATAATGCTGCGTACGCCTGCATCCGCAGCTCTTTTAAGTACAAGATCGAGGTCATCAGCGAAGCGGGAGCCGTCAAGATGGGCATGGGTATCCACCAGGGCCGGTTGCTTTGTGTGCATATAATCTTAACTCCATGGTTCAGATACAAAACCGGGCGCATAATGCGCCCGGTAAAGTTTAGTTCTGTTCAATGCGTGGGAACATCGGGGGTGCTTTTTTAATCGTAGAGCCGGGCTTAAGCTGCCCCCAGGCACTCAGGTTTTCCAGCCCCTCGGTTGCGCTGAGACCCAGGGTGTCCTTGATCTTCTCCCCGGTATCGGGCATGAAAGGTTCAATGCTTAGACCCACGAGGCGGATCGTTTCGATAAGGTTATACATTACGGTACCAAGGCGCTCACGCTGGTTTTTATCCTTGGCCAGAGTCCAGGGGGCATTGGTGTCGATGTAGCGATTTGCAGCACTGATAATTTCCCAGATGCTTATCAGCGCTTTGTTGAATGCTAAAGCGTCCATGTGCTCATCCACTGCTTCCATACGCTCACGACATAGCTCGATGAGCGTTTCATCGGCTTCAGTACAATTCTGAGCCGCCGGCAGGATTCCATCAAAGTACTTGCTTACCATAGCGGTGCAGCGACTTAGAAGATTCCCCAGGTCGTTAGCAAGGTCAGAATTGATGCGGTTGATCAGGGATGAATGGGAGAAATCGCCATCAAGGCCAAACGGAACCTCACGCAGGAGAAAATAGCGGATAGGATCAATGCCGTATTTTTCTACCAGCATGTTGGGCTCCACCACATTCTGCATACTCTTGCTCATTTTTTTTCCCTCAACCGTCCACCACCCGTGGGCAAAGACCTTTTTGGGTAATGGAAGGCCTGCGGCCAGAAGGAATGTGGGCCAGTACACTGTATGAAAGCGCAGAATGTCCTTGCCTATAACATGCACATCCGCAGGCCAGAATTTGGCAAAATTCCCCTTCTCGTCATCCGGATATCCCAGAGCGGTGATGTAATTGCTTAGTGCATCGAACCATACATACAGCACGTGTTTGTCATCGTCAGGGACCTTGATGCCCCATGAGAAACTGGTTCTGGAGATGGAGAGGTCGCGCAACCCTTCGCGTACAAAGTTGAGTACCTCATTACGCCGTGAACGTGGCTGAATAAAGTCCGGATTCGCTTCAATGTGTTCGAGCAACTGCTGCTGATATTTACTCATGCGGAAGAAGTATGACTCCTCCTGCAGTTTTTCTGTGGGGCGTCCACAATCCGGGCAACAGCCGTCGATGAGGTTGGTCTCAGTCCAGAACGTTTCGCATGGGGTGCAGTACCAGTCTTCATAAGTGCCGAGGAAAATGTCTCCTTGCCCCTTAAGCTGGCGGAATAATTTCTGAACCCCTTTGGCATGGCGCTGCTGGGTGGTGCGGATAAAATCGGTGTTATCGATATTGAGTTTTTCCCAAAGGGCCTGAAAGCGTGGCATTACCCTGTCAGCAAGTTCAATGGGGGTTTCTCCGTTAGCGAGAGCGGCTTTTTCCACCTTTTGTCCATGTTCATCTGTTCCAGTGAGAAAAAACACCTCAAACCCGCGAGAACGTTTGTAGCGCGCCAGAACATCGCAAGCCAGAGTGGTGTAGGCGTGCCCGATGTGCGGTACATCGTTGACATAGTAGATGGGGGTAGTGATGTAAAATGTGTTTTGCATGCGAACTCCTGCTATGTTTTCGGCTGCGGTTTCGGCCGGCGTTTATTGCGACGACGTGGTGGTCTTTTCTTCTGATTTGTCTGCTCCTGAGGCTTATCGCCTTTTCCCTGAGCAGAGGGTGTATCATTCTTGGTATCAGCAGAAGAGGGGGTGGTCGTTTTTCCTTCCTGGTCAGGTTTGGCGCCCTGTCTGGAAGGAGGTCGCTGCTTCTGGCGCCCTCGTCTGGAACCTGACCTGCTTTTTTTCCCTTCAGGGCGTGGAGGCTTTGTCCTGTCGCCATCATTCTTTTCTTTTACTGGTCCGCTCTCCTCAGGGCGTGGCTCCGCCTGGGACGCTTTGGTGTGAGCGGTAATGCGGTTGGCCCCGGAGGAGGTTTTCCCCCCTCTGTTCTTGCGCTCACCAGAATGAGAGCTATGAGAACGCTGGTTTTGATCCTGCTTCCCGCTTTTATTTGCGCCTTGGGCCGCGCTACCTTTATCACGGTTGAGCTCTTCTAGCGGGACTTCAACATTTTTCCCCTCTAGCCGCAGAGTGATGCGCTGGGCCAGAACATTGACGGCGACAACAGTGGCTTCCTGCCCATCGTATTGTACTTTGCGCCCGGTCTTGGGGAGCTTTTTCGCCATGTTGCAGTATGTTTCGTATTCGTACCCTAGACAACACAGCAGACGGCCGCACTGCCCGGATATTTTGCTTGGATTAAGCGCCAACCCCTGTTGTTTGGCCATTTTCACGGACACAGGCTGGAATTCGGTAATAAAGGTGGAGCAACAAAGCTCACGCCCGCAGATTCCCAGACCGCCAATAAGCTTGGCTTCATCGCGCACTCCAATCTGGCGCATTTCGATGCGGGTATGAAAGTGGTGTGCCAGGTCCTTTACCAGTTCGCGGAAATCAATGCGATTTTCTGCGGTGAAATGGAAAAGGATTTTAGAGCCATCGAACAGATAGTCGGCCTTGACCAGATTCATGGGCAGGTTGCGTTTTTTTATCCGTTCATTGCAGAACGCAAACGCCTCATCTTCCTTGGCGCGGCTGATGCGGGTCATGTTGATGTCCGCTTCCGTGGCAACGCGGAGCACCTTTTTCAGCTCCTGTGGGCGTTTGCCAATATCGACGATGTTACGCGGGGAGCGAACCACGGTGCCAAGTGCGCGCCCGCGGCTGGTTTCGACTACAACCTGATCCTGACAATTAAGCTCTAGACCGTTGGTGTCAAAATCGTATTGTTTGCCAGCATTGCGAAATTTTACCGTAACAACAATAGACGCTTTCCCGGCGCTTCTGGGTTGTTTGTCTGTCGTGCGCCGTTCTTCAGGTCGATTTGTGCCCCCCGTCGGCTCAGCCGGAGACTGGGATTTCTTTTGATTTTCCGCTTCTTCGTTCTGCATATATAATTGCTATCGTAAAGTTAAAGTATTGGGTTAAATATATTGTCTGTCTTACTGTATTAATATAGTTTTTGGTGCGTTACGTGCTATACCACTGCCATGCAAATGCACACATACATTCAGTACTCTCAGTGTACACGTATGCATACAAGTACTCCAAGTATGGATAATTTCGCCATGGTAACGTATTAGCTGGAAGCAGGCAATGTTATGTTGGCGTTTACACCGGATTTAACTCTTTTTCGCCTGTTGAAAAACCAGCCGCGAAAGGAGCCATTCCATGGCTAAGAGGGGATTGACATTGTGTTGCAGATAGATGCGACAACGCAAAATAGCGTCGAGCATGGCAGAAACTCCAGCTGGATTGCAGCGAGAGTTCAAACTACGGAGTTCCTGCTCCAGATCGGTATTCACCACCAGCGCCCCGGAAGCACGGGATGCCATAATGAACAGATCACGATAGCAACTGATGAGAATGTCGGTTACCGCCTCAGCATAATCCCTATCTGGAGCCAGTGTGGGTGCGAGTTCTAGCATAGGGAGTACCGATGCAGGTTTAAGACGCGCAACAGCGGTGAATATCTCGCGTCGTGTGTTGAGATAAAAATCCCGATCGGCGCCAAACGCCTTGCTAAGGCTGCCCTGGGCCAGTGCTGCGATAATATTGCGTTCTACTTCATCTTCTACCTGGGTGCGCAACACCTTTTCAATTTCCGCATGGCTTAAGTGGGAAAAAGGGAGAGCCTGACACCTCGAGCGGACCGTGCTCGGCAGGGCTTGCGGCTGAGCGCTGAGAAGGATAAATATTGATCCATTAGGGGGTTCCTCGAGGGTTTTCAGTACCGCATTTGCTGCACTCGGATGCAATCGTTCTGCCTGATTTATGAGAACGATATGATGTGGTGCTTCGAGGGGGCGGAAAGCGAGGTTTTTTTGCAGAGTGCGGATTTGCTCGATCTTGATAAACTGCCCATCGGGTTCAAGCATTTGCAGATCAGGGTGGTTGTTGTGGTCAATGCGCAGACAGGCACTGCAATGGCCGCATCCTTTCCTCTCCTCGCAGAATATCAGGCGTGCGAGTGCCAGCGCCATCAGACGCTTGCCAATCCCGTCAATACCGCTGAACAGATACGCATGCGCCAGCTTATCGTTTGTAAATGCATGGCGTAAAAGTTTTTTCTGCTGCTCATGTCCAATGATATTTGCGAACGTCATGGGTCTATTCACCGATTCCAAGATGCTGTTTGACGACCTTTAAGATGCGTTCTGTTACCTGAGAGGGGATGGCATCAGCATCAATGCGCGTGATGCGCTGGGGATTCTGCTTGTGCAGTTGGGCGTAGCCCTGGTGTACCCGGGAATGAAACTGAAGCGACTCCTGATCAAATCGTGCTTCTGCGCCTGAGCCCTGTGAATGGTTGCGCTGTCGGGCGCGTTCTACACCGACTCCAACCGGAAGGTCGAGCCACAGGGTGATCCCGGGTTCAATCCCGTCACACGCCAGTTGAGCCAGATATTCTATGGTTTTGAGGTTAAGGCCGCGAGCATATCCCTGGTATGCCATGGTAGCATCGGTGAAACGATCACAGATTACCACTTTCCCCGCTTCGAGAGCCGGACGAATAACCTCTTGAATATGCTGTGACCTTGCCGCTGCATACAAAAGCAATTCTGCCGTGGGTACCATATGGGTGTGGGAAGGGTCCAGGAGAATAGAGCGGATTTTGTCTGCAATGGAGCAGCCGCCTGGTTCACGCGTAATCAAGGTAGGGATGTTTTGTGCTCGGAGAGCGGCGTGTAAAAGCTTGATTTGGGTGGTTTTGCCACACCCCTCAACCCCTTCTATGGTGATAAATTTATGCATAAGTGGTTAATCCGTGTGTGTTTTCAGCTGGGGATTCAAGTGAAGTCCACCCTATGATGTGTGAAAGGTTGCCATTATAGATTTCACAGCGGATGAATCAAGGTGAAAATAGTGGTCAGCAAATATGTTTCCTCCAATAGCGGATGGCATATGTTTTTCTGATGCGTTATGCTTCAGGTCACGGTATGGTAGCCGTTTTGAATGTAGGAGTGTTTAGCTTGCAACGGTATTGTAAAGTATGAGGAGCCCTTCTGTATTGAATATAACAGAAAAGAACCCCGGGCATGTACACTTTGAAGAGAAGTTGGGATATCGCTTTAAATCTCTGGAATTGCTCGAAAAAGCCCTAGTACATAAATCATTCGCCAACGAGAAACTTGGAGATCCGGCAGCATCAAACGAGCGCCTTGAATTTCTCGGTGATGCAGTGTTGGATCTGGTAGTAGCAAGGCATCTGTACGCCCGCTATCCGGATCTGCCCGAGGGGGAACTGTCACGGGTACGCTCGGAATTGGTGAGTGCCCCGGCTCTGGCGGCGATGGCGCGCACGCTTGAACTGGGTGACTATTTATCCCTTGGGCGTGGAGAGCAACACAGCGGCGGGAGAGATAAAAACAATATCCTCGCCGATGCTATAGAAGCGGTCTTTGGTGCGGTATTTCTTGATTCCGGTCTCGATGAGGCAGACAAGGTGATTACTGCGCTGCTTGACGATGACGCTGTTGCGGATGTGCAGCGTGAATCTCACGATTATAAAACCCGCTTACAGGAAGAAGTGCAGGCGCGTTTCGGTGTTGGTCCTGAATATGTTTTGTGCGATCAGAGCGGTCCGGATCACGATCGTGTGTACCTTGTACAGGTACTGTGTGACGGACAGGAGTTGGGGTGCGGGAGCGGAAAAAGTAAAAAAGCAGCGCAGCAACAGGCAGCGTGTGTTGCTTTGAGGCAGATAGAACTTGAAACTGAATTTGATCTGGAGAATAACTCGATAAATGATGGGAAATAGCGAACAAAGCGAACGCCGGTGTGGATTTGTCTCCATTGTGGGACGTCCCAATGTGGGTAAATCAACTCTTCTGAATAAAATTCTCGGGCAGAAGATCGCCATTACCGCGAATAAACCCCAGACCACCAGAAACCGGGTACTGGGTATTCGGACAACTCAAGCAGCGCAGACGTTGTTCCTCGACACTCCGGGGATTCACAAGGCGCGCGGGAAGCTCAATCAATACATGGTTGATCAGGCGCTTTCAGCATGTAGTGGCGTGGACGTGGTGCTTCTGGTTACCGATGCGGTACATCCCGGCAAAAGCGATGATTTTATTCTGCAGATTCTGGCCAAAAACCAGATTCCTGTGGTTCTGTTGATCAATAAAATTGACTGTATTGAAAAAACCGAACTTCTGCCTCTGATTGCGCACTATAATGATGCATTTGATTTTGCTGCGATAATTCCCATCTGCGCTGAGGATGGCACTGGCGTTGAGGATATGTTGCGCCAGGTAGAGAACATGTTGCCTCCGGGCCCCATGCTCTATCCCGAAGATGCGGTTACTGATCTTCCCGAGCGCTTCATCGTGGCGGAGATGATCCGCGAAAAAGTGTTGCGTCGCACCCGCCAGGAGTTGCCTTACGGGGTAGCGGTTGAAGTCGAGAGTTTTACCGAACGTGAACGTGATGGACTGATATCCATTCAGGCGGTGATCTATGTTGGACGTGATGCCCACAAGCGGATTCTGGTAGGTAAGGGGGGGAGCATGATCCGCACTCTGGGTACCGATGCACGCTTCGAAATTGAACGCTTTCTCGACACCAGAGTTTATCTGGAATTGTTTGTGAAGGTGAAGAAAAACTGGATGGAATCGGATCGCGCCCTGCGAGAACTTGGTTACAATTAAAAAGGTAACTGTTTTGCAAAGTCTTGTGACACCCATTTCAAGGGACACTTTGTTCCATCCATGGCCGCTCGACAGAGGCCATTTCCATGGGTTAGACGAGCCTCAGCCAATAATGAAAGTTCGATAGTTGCGAAAAAGGTTGTGTGTTCCGTTATCTTGCTAGACACGCCGCGCCTTTCCCCATAGTAAGCAAAAAGAAAGAGTACATGTCATGTCTGTAGTAGCCATTGTCGGTCGTCCAAATGTAGGAAAATCGACCCTGTTTAACCGCATTTTGGGGCAACGTAAAGCCATTGTGGAAGATTTCCCAGGTGTTACACGTGATCGCAACTATGCTGAAGTTACCCGATTCGACAAACCCTTTACCCTTATCGATACGGGCGGTTTTGAGCCAGTAAGTACAGATCGGATGCTGGCTCAGATGCGCGAGCAATCACAACTGGCAATAGAGGAAGCTGACATCATTCTGTTCCTCCTCGATGGGCGTGAGGGGCTTACTTCCTCAGATCAGGAGGTGGCGCAGATGCTGCGCCGCGTGGATAAGCCGGTGCTGTATGTAGTCAACAAGGTGGACGGTCCGAAGCAGGAAGATGAGGCGACCGAGTTCTACGCTTTAGGTATCGAGCAGTTTTATCCGGTTTCGGCAGAGCACGGACGTGGAATGGGCGATCTGACTGCTGACCTGCAGGATCTGCTGCCGGAATACAGTGCCGAAGATAAGGAGGAGCGCGAAATCCGACTAGCGGTTATCGGGCGCCCCAACGTGGGGAAATCATCCATTGTGAACCGTATGCTTGGGTATGAACGGGTCGTTGCAAATCCCACTGCTGGCACTACGCGTGACAGTATCGATACCCCGTTTACTTATAATAAGCAGAAGTACCTTCTCATCGATACTGCGGGGATCCGGCGACGGGGGCGGGTAAGCCAGAAGTTGGAGAAATATTCCATTGTTCATGCCCTGAAGGGGATGGATCGCGCCCATGTCGTAATGCTGGTTATTGATGCGGAAGCAGGGATTACCGATCAAGATATCACTATAGCAGGGTATGCCTACGACAAAGGTCGTGCCATTGTCCTGGTGGTAAATAAGTGGGATGCCATCGAAAAAGATAATTATACGGTAAAGACGTTCACTGAAGATATCCGACGGAAGTTTAAATTTTTAAGTTTTGCCCCCATCATGTTTGTTTCCGCCCTTAGCGGGCAGCGTGTCGCCAAAATTATGCAGACCGTGGCTGAAGTTGCATATCAGTTTAATCGTAAGATCAGCACCTCTGAACTAAACAAGGTTCTTCAGGCTGCAGAACTGGCACATCAACCTGCCATGTACCATGGTAAGCGTGTAAAGCTTTTTTACATAACCCAGACTGCGGTGCGTCCCCCCACATTTACCATATTTGTGAACAAGTCTGACGGGGTACATTTTTCCTATCGCCGCTATCTGGCAAATAAAATCCGCGAGCCTTTTGCGTTTACCGGGTGTCCCATTCGCATAAACTATCGCGATCGAGAGCGTTGATTGGCTTTTTGTGTGGAACTGTTTACCTCAATTTGAAATAGCCTCAGGTGATAGAGCCATGATTAACGGAGGGGTGATGTCTGGCTCACGCATAGAGCCAGTCAAGCTTCAGGGCGATTTTATGCGTTACCGGGACCGGAAATTATGGTTCTTCCCACCCATCTATAGTGAATAGTTACTTTTGTGTTTGGTTAAAACAAAACACTGCCTCTTGCGATTGGGTACTGGGATTTTGCATGTTTTGTGTTAGAGTTTCGAAGAAACAGATGAGGCTGAATTAAGTTGGAAGTTTGTGCAGGCTGGTAAGAGGGTTTAAGGAGGTTTGGGGTGAGTAAAAAAACGATTCTTGTTGTTGAAGATGAAGAGAGCTTGCTCAAGCTGGAAAGTATTCTTCTCACTTCCAAGGGATTTGAGGTGATAGGTGCCGCCAACGGTAGTATTGCCCTGGACATTCTGGAAAAGGAGAAGGTTGATCTGGTCTTACTTGATATCATGTTGCCGGAGATAGATGGCTTCGAGGTGTGTCGCCGTATTAAGAACAATCCTGATACAAAAAATCTTCCAGTTATTATGCTTACTGCCAAAAAAAGCCAGGAAGACCTATCGCACGGAGATGAAGTGGGGGCGGACTGGTACGTGACCAAACCGTTCAAGTCTGCTAAGGTTATCGAGACTATCGAACGTTTTCTGTTTTAGGTTTTTTGGCACCAGGATCAAAGCTGGCGCACCGCATCTGATAGCATCGAGGTGATGCGGCGCACTTGACATTGTAGTTCATTCGATGCTATACGCATTCACCTTACATGAGGTGATTTTTTATATCAGGAGGCACTCTTGGCTAAAGAAGAAGCAATTGAGGTAGAAGGCACAGTTATCGAGCCGTTGCCCAATGCCATGTTCCGGGTGAAACTGGATAACGACCATGTCGTACTGGCGCATATCTCCGGAAAGATGCGCAAATTCTATATCCGCATTCTGCCCGGTGATCGGGTTACGGTTGAACTTTCCCCCTATGATCTGACCCGCGGGCGGATTACATACCGTGAAAAATAGGATGTATTTCGTGCTCTAAACCCCCATGACCTGCCACAGCAGAGATCTAGAATGTGGCAGGCAAGGGGTGAAAATTTTGGTGTCTATAGCATAAAAGCCGGCTGATGCCGGTTTTTTAATTTGATCCGCAAACAGGTTTCCATAACCTACGACACGGAGGCGACAGAGGCGTAATGGAAGAAAGTTACAACCCCGCACAAATTGAGCAGCAGTGGCAGCAGCGCTGGGATGAGACTGCTCAATATAAAGTTGAAGCCCGCGACGATAGAGAAAAGTACTACGTCTTGGAGATGTTCCCTTATCCCTCTGGGCGTATCCACATGGGGCATGTGCGTAACTATTCCATTGGTGATGTGGTTGCACGTTTCAAACGTCTGCAGGGGTTTAATGTCCTTCATCCCATGGGATGGGATGCCTTCGGAATGCCGGCGGAAAATGCTGCTATCCAGCACGGCACCCACCCGGCAAAGTGGACCATCGAAAATATTGCCAACATGCGCAAGCAGTTGAAAAAGATGGGACTTTCCTACGACTGGGAGCGTGAGTTTGCCACCTGCGATGCCGATTATTACCGCTGGGAACAACTCATGTTCCTGCAGATGTTTAAAAAGGGCTTGGCATACAAGAAAAGTTCTTCCGTCAACTGGTGTGAATCATGCCAGACGGTACTCGCTAACGAACAGGTTGAGGATGACTGCTGTTGGCGCTGCGGTACCGAGGTTAGCGATAAAGAACTGGATCAGTGGTTTTTCAAGATAACCGCATATGCGGATGAATTACTCGAGGATACCTATAATCTGCCTGGCTGGCCGGAATCGGTACTCACCATGCAACGCAATTGGATCGGGCGCAGCACCGGATGTGAGATCAACTTCAAAACCGAGGACGGTGGGGAAACCATTTCGGTATTTACCACACGCCAGGATACCGTTTTTGGCGCTACCTTTATGAGCCTGGCACCTGAACATCCGCTGGCGCAGAAACTCACCACTGCAGAGCAGCAGGATAGCGTTGAGAGATTTATCTCCAAGGTAAAAAAGCAGGATAAAAAAAAGCGCACCAGCGAAGATTTTGAAAAAGAGGGAGTGTTCACCGGCTCCTATTGCATCAACCCGGTGAGTGGGCGAAAAATGCCGATATATTTGGCTAATTTTGTTCTCATGGATTACGGTACCGGTGCGGTAATGGCGGTTCCCACACACGACCAGCGCGATTTCGAATTTGCGCGTAAATACGATATCCCCATGGTTGTAGTTGTGAGCCCTGAAGGAGAAGAACTGCGCGTTGAGGAAATGACCGAAGCTTGGACTGCACCCGGGATAATGGTTAATTCCGCTCAGTTTGATGGATTGGATAATAAAAACGCCAAAGAAAAAATTGCAGATTACCTTGAAGAGCAGGGGCTGGGCACCAAAAGCATCAATTACCGCCTGCGTGACTGGGGTGTATCACGGCAGCGCTACTGGGGAACACCCATCCCCATTGTGTACTGCGATACCTGCGGTCCTGTTCCGGTTAAAGCAGAGGATCTGCCTGTGGTGCTGCCGCGCGATGTGGAGTTTAAAGGGGAGGGTGGCAGCCCGCTTGCGCAGCATGAGGCGTTTTATAAAACCACCTGCCCCAAATGCAACGCCGAGGCACGGCGTGAAACCGACACATTCGATACCTTTGTCGAGAGCTCCTGGTATTTTGCACGCTATGCCTGTCCTCACTCAGAGGATGCTCCGCTGAATCGTGATGAAGCCAACTACTGGCTTCCGGTGGATCAGTATATCGGCGGGGTGGAACACGCGGTGATGCATCTGTTGTATGCACGCTTTTTCACCAAGGTGATGCGCGATCTTGGTTTACTCGATATTTCTGAGCCTTTCACCAATCTCCTTACTCAAGGTATGGTGTGCAAGGAGACTCAGTCATGCCCGGAGCACGGCTGGCTCTACCCTGAAGAGGTGGATGAAGGTCGCTGCAGCAAATGTAGTGCTGAGGTGATTGGCGGACGTACCGAAAAGATGAGCAAGTCGAAGAAAAACGTGGTGGATCCCGACCATCTTATATCTACCTATGGCGCAGATACCGCGCGCCTCTTCTCCCTCTTTGCCGCCCCGCCGGAAAAAGATCTCGAGTGGAATGAGCAGAGTGTCGAGGGGTGCTATCGTTTTCTGAATCGGGTGTGGCGTGCGGTATATGAAAACAGACACAGCTTCTCTGAGCCAATAGGGGGAGATAACTTTCAGGAAGCACGTACATTACGGCGTAAAACCCACCAGACTATCGCGAAGGTCACGCGTGATATTGAGGGAAGTTTTCACTTTAATACGGCCATAGCAGCGGTTATGGAACTGCTCAACAGTGTATATGCGGTGAAGGATAAAGCAGCGTGTAGCGGTGCGATACGTGAAGCGCTGGAAACAACCGTACGCCTGCTTGCTCCCTTTGTGCCGCATATCTGTGAAGAGTTGTGGAGCGGAATGGGACAAACTGGCAGCATTGATGCTATCGGTTGGCCTGAGGCGGACGCGGAATTGATGCAGGCAGATGAGAAACTCATCGTGGTGCAGATCAATGGCAAGGTTCGCGCACGTATCACGGTGGCTGCAAGCGCTTCAAATGCCGAAGTGGAGGAACAGGCCCTTACAGATGAGCAAGTGAAGCGTTTCACTGCGGATAAAACCATTCGGAAGGTGATTGTCGTTCCCGGTAAACTTGTAAATGTGGTGGTTGCATGAGAACTAAAATGAAATACATCATTGCCTGTTTGTTTCTATGTATATGGATGGTAGGTGGATGTGGCTATCATCTTCCTGGGCGGGGAGATGCACTTCCGGAGGATGTAAAGAATATCTTCGTTGAGGTGTTAAGCAATCGCACCACAGAGCCGTTTATAGAAAACAGGCTCACATCTGAGGTGCGCGATCAATTTGCACGGCGTCCAGGGTTCGAGGTTGTGTCTGAACGGAGCAAGTCTGACGCAGTAATCTCCGGGGCTATAACACGCTATCGAGCTAGTGCCGTGGCTTACGATGAAAATGACGATATCCAAGAGTATCGTGCCGCCATGACGGCAGAATTTCGCTTTGAGCGCACTGATGGATCAGAAGTGCTCTGGCAGGGCAACGTGAGCTGGGATGAAGAATTCATGGCCCACGACGACCGTGCTCAGCAGGATAATAATGAAACCGAAGCTCAAGAAGAGCTTAGCTTTCGCCTCGCCACCGAATTGTTCAACCGTATTGGCGACAACTTCTAAACGGAGTTTTGTATGAATGCAGCCGAGTTGTCCCGGGCTGTTGCAGCACGCAAGCTTCCTTCCTTACTTTTTTTGTACGGGGAGGAGGCTTTTTTGTTACACGAATCCCTCAAAGAGGTGATTGATGCTGCGGTAGCGCCGGAAGATCGCGATTTTAATCTGGATATGTTTTCTGCGCAGGATAATTCTGTGGATGAGATACTTGATGCTGCATACGCTTATCCAGTGTTTGCGCCGCGCCGCTGCGTAGTGATCAAAGAGGCTCAGCGTTTTAATGCAGACGAGTACGAACAACTACTTAAATATGTAAAAAAACCGTTGGATTCAACGTGTCTGGTATTGTGTGCCGATAAGATCGACAAACGGAAAAAGTTCTTCACCAACTTTAAGAAGTCAGGCGAACTGGCTGAATTTAAACGTTTATACCCCGACAGGATACCTGCATTTGCGAAGGAGCGCGCTGCAAAGGCACAAAAGCGCTTTACCGAAGACGCGTTGGAGTTGTTCTGTCGCCGCGTGGGGACAAATCTGAGCGAGGTTGTCGCTGAGTTGGATAAGTTGGCGAGCTACTGTGGTGCTGATGAACCACTTATCGATGTCGATCATGTCATTGCAGTTGTATCCGATACCCGGGTTGACAGTATCTTCGACCTTACTGATGCAGCGGGGAATGGGAACCTGGGTGAGGCCTTACTTCTGACGGAACGTCTTCAGCAAGAAGGAGAACATCCACTCAAGATTCTTACCATGCTGGTGCGCCATTTCCGCCAGTTGTGGAAGGCGAGTGCATTGCTGAAACACAATGCATCACAGAGTGAAATATGCAAACGGGTCGGGATCAATCCGTATTTTGCCTCAAAAACCATCAAGCAGGCACATATGTTTGATGGTGTGGTGTTTGTGGATATTTATTCACTCTTTGTGCAGACTGATATGGATCTTAAATCCAGCGCGGGACAGCCTGCTGCGTTAATGCAGGAGTGTATCACTCGCTTGGTAAAACTGAGTAATTCTCCCTGTGCAGATAATTAGCTGAGCTGCCTGGCTGGTATAAAAAAAGGGGCCTTAGCCCCTTTTAAAAATATCCATATCATAATGCTGAGTTGCGTTATCCCAAAGAATTAACCAACTTGGTCAGACGGCTGATTTTGCGACTTGCAGTAGCTTTATGAATAATCCCCTTGCTTGCACTCTTGTTAATATAAGGGATTGTCTTCTCCAGCGCGGTAGCGGCAGCTTCCTTGTTCTGCGCTGCAACCGCATTACGCACATTTTTTACCAGGGTGCGCATAGTGCTACGTACATGTACGTTGCGCGCATTGCGGACAATACTCTGACGATTACGCTTCAAGGCTGATTTATGATTGGCCATGTGTTGATCTCCGTGTGTTATGTTTGATGTTTAAGTTGTGTATCTACGTTTAGGATTTGTTCCAACACTCTATGTATTGCGTCCTTTGCACTCTGTCTTCAGCTTTACTGAGCTTGCAGTGGAGGTTTATAGCACTATGGCAGGCTGGTGTCAAGATAAGAATATAATCATGTATGTTGAAAAAGCTCGTAATAACAGTAGCATAGAGCGGTATTGTTCGGGATTAAATGTAAATAATCCCTTTTGTATATCGGTGAGATCATGAGTCGCACACGAACACTGGCTGCCACTGCGGTTCTGGGCGCTTCGACCCTCATGAGTCGGTGCACTGGCCTTATACGGGATATTGTTATTGCAACCATGTTTGGTGCCGGGTTTGGCACCGATGCATTTTTTGTTGCCTTTACTGTTCCCAACCTTTTACGGCGTTTTTTTGCCGAAGGGTCACTCACAGCTGCATTTGTCCCGGTGTTTTCCGGGGTGCGCCACAGCGGTGGCCATTCTGATGCCGTTAAGGTTGCGCGTCAGTGCTGGTCGGTACTGGTGCTGGTGATGGCGCTAGTCACCGCGCTGGGGATTTTAGCTGCACCATGGATCGTAAACTTGGTGGGACACGGCTTTGGCAGCGTGCCGGGGAAGATGCTCCTTACCATCGATCTGACCCGTACCATGTTTCCATACATATTTTTTGTCAGTCTGCTGGCTCTTGCCACCGGGATCCTCAACGTTTACGGGCATTTCTTTATCCCGGCGTTGTCCCCGGTTCTTCTCAACCTGAGTATAATCTGCAGCGCGCTGTTTTTCAGCAGTTTTTTCGCCATTCCTATTGAGGCGTTGGCGTGGGGTGTTGTAGTGGGTGGTGTTCTGCAACTCCTTGTTAGTTTGCCGCTATTGAAACGCTATGGTTTCAGCCTCCGCCCGGTGTGGCGCTTCGATCATCCAGCAGTGAAGCGCATTGCCCTTCTGATGCTTCCCGGGGTGTTGGGAGTCGCTATCTATCAGATCAATATGGTGGTAACCCGCTTGCTCGCATCGTTTCTGGAGCAGGGGAGCGTTTCCTATCTGTATTACAGTCAGCGTCTGTTCGAATTTCCCCAGGGGATCTTTATCGCCTCTCTGGCGCAGGCACTGTTGCCCACCATGAGCCAGCAGGCAGCGGCGCGTGAGGAGTCTGAACTGCTCGGTTCTCTGCAGCATGCCCTGAGCCTTATCTTTATCATTACCATTCCTGCAGCCGTTGGTCTTGCATTGTGTTCTCAGGCGTTATTCAGTCAGTTGTTCATGCGCGGTGCTTTTACGTTTACCCATGTAAACAATACTGCCATCGCCCTGGTCGCGTACGCCCCCGGCCTCGTATTTGTGGGGATCAGCCGCGTCATTGTCCCCCTGTTTCATGCGTGGGAGGATACGCGTACCCCGGTGTATGTTTCGTTCTGGACCCTGCTGGTGAATGCTGTTGGCGGGTTTGTGCTGATGCAGTACTACGCCTATGTAGGCCTCGCAGCTGCACTTAGCCTGGCGTCGCTGTTCAACGCGCTGATGCTGTTTATTCTGATGCGGCGCAATCTAGGGCGTAACCTGGAACTTGCTTCTCTCGGTGGTGTAATCTTGAAGGTATGTGTTGCGAGCTCGGCAATGGGAATCATCGTTTATGCCATTTTGCAATACGGCGTATGGGCGCAGGGATTTAATATCCTTAATGTTCTGTGTCTCAGTGCTGCGGTTCTGGGGGGGGGCGGAGTTTACGCCATTGCAGGATTCTGCCTGGAGTTAAGCGAAATTACCGAAATATGGGATATGCTGAAAAGAAAAATTCGGCGCTGATTTAAGCACAGGGGTAATAATTCTACGCCCAATAGCGCTAGGGTTTTACTGAACCGTTACGTGAAAAATTAAAACTTCACGTCAAAATTAGCAAGCCGCATCAACAACTTGCCTACAGGCTCTATCAATCTGTCATTAAAATCGTATTTAACATTATGACAAGGGGTACTGTCGGCATTGTCGCTGCCCACAAGCATAAACGCTCCGGGAATCTTTTCCAGGTAATAGGAAAAATCCTCTGAAGCCATCACGGGCGAAAGATGCTCACTCTGAAATTCTTCCCCCAGTTGTTGTTGCAGCAGTTCCCTTACTTTGTGCGCCGCTGTCGGGTCATTGATCGTGGCACCGTAGCGCTTTCTAAATTCTACCTCTGCCTCAACGCCGTAAGCCTTAGCGACGTTTTTTGTGATCTGGTTTATTGATGCAGCCACTTCATCGCGCATGCCATTATCCGAAACGCGGATACTGCCGTGAAGCCTGGCATTCTCAGGAATGGTGGTCAATCCACTTGGCGCTTCGATTGAGGTGACGGACACGCTACAAGTCTTTTGCGGTGCTATTTGCCGGCTTACGATCTGCTGCAGGGCTTGAGTCACGGCTGAAGCCGCCAGGACCGGGTCTTTGCAGATTTCAGGCTGCGAAGAGTGACCGCCAACTCCTTTAAGCGTGATATGAAAGGTGCCGTTACCAGCCATTACGATGCCATCAGGACAAAGTGCCTGCCCAAATTTTATCGCGGGCCAGTTGTGCCATGCATAAATAAAATCGATCCCGTCAAGGAAGCCGCTTTCCAGCATCGCTTTAGCACCATGGCCGCCTTCTTCTGCCGGTTGAAATATGAGTGTCACCGGCCCGGGAAGTTTATCTTCATTTTGCTTAAGCCAGATTGCCGCTGCTATAAGGGTAGCAGTATGACCGTCATGCCCGCAGGCGTGCATACATTGAGGATTGTTTGACGCGTATTCCAATCCGGTGTCTTCTTGCATCGGAAGCGCGTCGATATCAGCCCGCAGTCCGATATGTTCACCTTGGGCTTGTTTTGCCAGGGTTGCCACAGTCCCGGTGCGGGCGCACTCACTCCAGTTGATACCGTGTTCATCAAGAACTTGTCGGATGGTTTTAGCCGTCTCAAACTCGTGCCACGTAAGCTCCGGGTTTGCATGCAGATGGTGGCGCAGCTTTGTAGCATATGCCACAACCTCTTCAAAATTCTTATACATCCATGCTCCTGCTATTTGACAAACAGTTTGCGCGGGAAGTTGCCCAGGGTTTCTACGCCGTCATTGGTAATCAGAATACTCTCGGTCAGTTCAATACCCCATTCATCCTGCCAGATTCCCGGCATGAAATGGAAAGTCATACCTGGTTCAAGCACGGTTAGATCGGAGGAGCGCAGACTGCAGGTACGCTCTCCCCAATCAGGCGGATAGCTCACTCCTACGGGATAGCCACAGCGGGCTCCATGCCTATCAATGCCGTGCTTTACCATGACCTCATCCAGCGCGTTGGCTATATCACATGTTCTGTTGCCGGGGATGGCCCGTTCCAAGCCGACTTCTATAGCTTCCTGCAATGCTTTTTCCGCATCTAAAAATTCCTGGGTCGGCTTTCCTAAATACATGGTTCGTGACATCGGTGCATGGTAGCGTTTATAGCATCCGGATACTTCGAAAAATGTTGCCTCTTTGCGCTTAAAGGATTGATCATCCCAGGTAATATGCGAAGCAGATGTATCCGAGCCTGATGGCAATAGCGGTACTATAGAAGGATAGTCGCCACCGTGTCCGTCCACACCTTCCATTGCTGTTTCATATATCTGTGAAACAACATAACTTTTGGGAACTCCGGGCTGAACGGTATCAAGAATCCGTTGATGGATTTTTTCCGTAATGCGCGCCGCAATGCGCATATACTCGATCTCCTGCGCAGATTTTATGCCTCTTGCCCAGTTGACTAAGTTATTTGCATTGACGAAGTTGGCATTGGGCAACGAAGCCTGCAGTCTGAAATGCGCTTCTGCGGTGTAATAGTAGTTGTCTCTTTCCGTTGCTATCACCGCTTTGTCCCAGCCATGCGGATGCAAGAGATTCTCACCGATCCAGCTCATGGGATGTTCATCAAGGTTTTGGACATATCTTTCCGGATAACCGACCATATTATCTTTTTTCATATAACATTTGATCAGTGCGGCATTTTTATCCATATGGCGTCCGAACCAGATCGGTTCCTCATGATCCAATGACACGATTACACCCTGGTGGACATAAAACGACCATCCATCATACCCGGTAAGCCAGTTCATGTTCCCAGGATCTGTTGCGACAAGCACATCGATGCGGCGCTGCTGCATCATCGCCTTTACCCGCCGGAGACGCTGTACATACTCTTTTTTTGTAAAAGGCAGCTTTCTTTTTCTCAATTAACTCTCCTGTGGGCTTAGTCTGTTTTGGGCCCGACCCAGACCTGTTGGGTGTTGACAAACATTTTGATACCTTGTGGACCCATCTCCTTGCCCACACCCGATTTTTTAGCCCCGCCGCTTGGCAATCTTGGATCAGATTTAACGATGCCGTTTATTGCCACTTGTCCGGTTTGGATGCGTGACGCCATCTTTATCGCGTTGCCTATATCAGCACTCCAGATCGCAGCACCAAGACCATACTCAGTGTCATTGGCAATATGTACTGCATCGTCACTGTCTTTTGCTTTTATAATCGCAGCGATAGGGCCAAAAGTCTCCTGACAGCTAACGGTCATATCCGGTTTCACATCTGCAAGAACTGTCACAGGAAAGAAAAAGCCTTTGCCTTCCTGGCGCTCACCCCCTAAAATAAGTCTGGCTCCAGCTTTTACCGAGCTATCTACCTGTTCATGCATCTCTTCAACCAGCTCTTTCCTGGCAATGGGTCCAATAACGGTAGATTCATCTTTGGGATCGCCTAGTTTGAGCTTGGCAAAACGCTCTTTTAGCATCTCAATGAACTTTTCATAAATAGGCTCTTCGACGATGATACGTTTTGCCGCGATGCAAGATTGTCCTGCATTGATATAGCGTGAAAGTACAATAGTGTCAGCTGCTTTTGCCAAATCCTGCGTATCGCTGAGGACGATTGCTGGATCACTGCCGCCAAGTTCCAGTACCATTGGTTTGATCTCACTGCCGGCAATTGCGCCGACGATACTTCCAGCTCTGGAAGATCCTGTTAAAGAAACCCCCTTTACAAGCGGATTTTTTAACACGCTTTCCGTATTTTCATGCCCGAGCACAAGATTTTGCACCACATTGGCAGGGAAACCTGCTCTTTCAAATGCCTGCACGATTTTTGTTGCACACAGTGGTGTGTGGGAATCATGTTTAATCACGCACGTATTACCTGACATCAAAGCGGGCGCAAGGTAGCGAAACGCGAGCCAGAACGGAGCATTCCAGGGCAGTATCCCTACTGTTACTCCAAGAGAAAGATACTGAACAAAGCTAGATGTAGCATCTGATGCCAGATACTCTTTTTCCAGGTACTGCTCGGCATATTTGGCGTAATGTTCCGCCGCCCACACGGCTTTGCCAACTTCGCCTCTGGCTTCGTTGATGGGCTTGCCCATCTCTTCAGTCATGGGCAGAGCGTATTCATCGACGTTGTCTTTCATCTCTTTTGCCACTGCGTTAAGCAATCTACCGCGCTCGGCAAAGTCTGTTTTTGACCACGTGTCTTCATATGCCTGGTGGGAGCGTTCAAGCATCTGCCTGGCTTCATCTTTATTATGCATTGCTACTTCATAAACCACTTGCTCAGTGTAAGGGTTGATCGATTTATAGTGTGTTGTACTGTATCCCATCAAAAACCTCCTTTATCCCATAACTTCCGCGACTGCATCGGCAAAAATGCCCAGCCCTTTTTCCAGTTTGTGCTCCTCAATGGTTAAAGGGGGGATGAATTTGACAATCTGACCGGTATTACATGTGCCGATAATAAGACCGTTTTCAAAGCATTTACCCGCAATGGCTTTGGCTGTATCAGCGTCTTTAAATTCTGCTGCGAGCAGCATCCCTTTTTGGCGTATATCAACCAGGTCATATTTAGCATTGAGATTATCCAGGGTCTTGCGTATGACCTCTCCTTTTTGCTTCGCACCTTCAACAAAGGCATCATCAGCAAAATATTCCAAACCGATGCGCCCGGCAACAAAAGAGATGCCCTGTCCTCTGAAGGTTCCCGTATGCTGTCCGGGAGCCCAGGCTTTATCGTATTCAGGCTTATTGAGCAGCATCCCAATCGGCGTACCCATGCCGCCCAGACCTTTGGCCAAAACAACGATGTCCGGGTCAACGTCCAGATCATCAAAGCTGAAATAGCTCCCGCATCTGCCGCATGCGGCTTGAATATCATCAAGAATAAACAGCGCCCCGGTATCGTTGGCAAGCTTTTGTACTCCCTGGAGCCACTCTTTGGTTGCTACGCGCACCCCGCCTTCAGCTTGAACCGGTTCGACCAGAAATGCAGCCGGTGGCAACATCCCGGAACCGAGATCAAACATCTTCTGGCGCAGATTCTCCAGGGCGTTCATATCATTGAACGTATCTCTGATCACATTATCCAGAGAAACGCCCGCACTGCCTCTAAAGGCATGGTTGGCGGTCACTGCAAGGGAGCCAAGCGTCATGCCGTGAAAACCTCTATTGTATGCAACCACTTTTGTTCTGCCGGTAACCTTTCTGGCCAGCTTGAGAGCCGCTTCTACGGCGTTGGTCCCCGTGGGGCCGGTAAACTGGAGTTTGCGATCTTGCATCCCTCGTGGTTCAAGGATGGTCTTCACAAAGGTGTTGATAAAATCCCTTTTGACGTCGGTATACATATCCAGTGAATGCACTACGCCGTCATTCTGGATAAACTCGATGACGGCATCCTTCATTTTTTGGTTGTTATGCCCAAAATTAAGCACGCCCGCACCGGCAAAAAAGTCGATGTATTCTTTATCATTTTCATCAACCATTGTCGCATTGGACGAAGCTTTGAAAACGGTCGGAACCGCTCTACAGTATGCTCTTATCTCTGATTCATGTTCCTCAAAGGTTTTCATTTCATTTGTCATGGTTTGTTCCTCCTGCTTTAAAAATGGTCTGGCTTTACCCTCTTGAATTTTAAAAACTCAAAGTAAATTCTCCTGGAATGTTGCAGGGATCATATTCGATACTAAGATGCTGAAGCTTTTAACGCAAGCTTTGTAGCCATGAAGAAAAGTCCCGCAAGCAGACGCTCATGTATAAATCAAAGATGAGCCACAGCAAAAATTAAAATGGCAAAACGTTTTTTAAGCTGATTATGTTTTGTCAGAGAGGGGATAAAATTAGGCGGTGGGAGAGATGGTGTTTCACAGCAGCGCAGATGTGATTCATGCAAAGCAATGTTAAATCAGCCGTTTAAAGTTCATTCCAATTCAAGCTGACGCAACGCTTCGTAGAGAATAATCCCCACCGAATTGGCCAGGTTCAGGCTGCGTACTGCGGGATTAGATAACGGGATACGCACGCACCTTTCGGCAGGATGTCCTTCGAGCACAGCTTCCGGTAGCCCCGCACTTTCTTTGCCAAACACCAGGAAATCACCCGGTTTGAAAACAGCTTTCGTATATGAGGCGACAGCCTTCTTGCTAGTAAGCCACCAGCGCCCTTCGGGATAGGCGCGTTGCAATTGAGTGAAACTATCCCAGCGGTGTAATTTTACATGTGACCAGTAGTCGAGTCCGGCGCGTTTCAGATGTTTATCATCCAGAGAGAATCCCAAAGGCTCCACCAGGTGCAGATGTGCCCCGGTTGCAGCACACAGACGTCCGATATTGCCGGTATTAGGAGGTATCTCCGGTTCGATAAGGACAATGTTGAGGATGGCGCTAGCGGCGTTCATGGATCTGCCCTTTAGACTGCATAGCGTCTGGCGGCACACTGCGCCAGCGACGGTGTACCCAGAACCACTGATCCGGTTGTTTGCGGATCGCCTCTTCGGTGATACGGGCCATTTCACGCGTAAACGCGGCCACATTTTCCGGGGTAGGATCCTCCGTCCATCTGAGTGGAGTGCCAATTTCCACATGATAGGTGTAGTCCGGTTTGCGGAATACAAACACCGGGACCACCGGTACCTTGGCTTTCAGGGCCATCTGCGCAATTACCGGAGTGGTATAAGCCGGGCGCCCGAAGAAATCAGCCAGGAGCGCATGTTTTTTGGCTGGATGCTGATCCAGTAGGAGACAAACCATGCGCTTTTGCATCAAAGAGCGCATGATCTTGCGTGCCCCGCGCTTGCTTTCAATACAGCGACCTCCGGCCGCTTCCCGCTGACGTTCGAAGAAATCGTGCACATATTTATTCCGAATGCGCTTCGCGACAAAATCCACCTCGTAGCCCAGCATCGGCATGAAGAAGGTGCCCACCTCCCAGAAGCCAATGTGTGCCGAGAGGATAAAAGCACCTGTACCCTCGGCGCGAATCTGCTCCAGATGTTCAAGCCCATCAAAAGTGAAGTAGCGCTCCAAATCAGAACGTGAGTTGAACTTATCCAGGCGCAGCATCTCCATGCCGCTCACCCCCAGATGCTCAAACACCTGCTTGATCTGGGTGTGAATCCACTCTTCCGACTTTTCCGGATATGCGTGTTTAAGGTTGGCATATGCTGTTTTGCGCCGCTCCGGTTGGATGAAGCGACTCCATCTACCCAGTACCGCTCCGAGGCGCAGTGCTGTCATGCGTGGCAGGATTCGTGCTATCCTAGCGATAGCTAAAAAGGGCAGCGCTTCAAGGGCGCTTACTACCTGTTGTTTTTTGTGTTTACGCTCTTTGTGTGAAGCCAATGTGTAGTACCCGTATTTTAATGGTTTAACCCGACATATGTTGGGCTTAGTAGCAGGAATCAATGGGGCGGATTCTACCCCTATTTCTATTATGTGCAAACGATAATATACATAAAAGTGAATACCATGAATCTTGATTACTTCTTCATCGAAGCGCTGGCAGCGCAATTGCACACCGGATTGCGCGGCGCTTTGGTCAAAAAAATCCACCAGCCCCGCGCTGACCTGCTCATAATCCATCTGTGGAATGGTCGCACCGAGCAGCCGCTGGAGCTGAGCATTGCGAATGGTGCAGTATATCTGGGCATCACGTCGAGCAAATACCGCAACCCCATGCAGCCCCCGCGCTTTTGTCAGCTGTTGCGTGCGCATCTGCACCGTTTGACCCATATCAGCATGCTCGGTTTTGACCGGCGCGTCGGACTATTTTTTGAATCCCGGGAGGGGGTACCCAAGTGCCTGGTGCTCGATCTCTTTGGCCGCCACTCAAATATGCTCTTGTACGCCGCAGATAATCACGTGGTGGATCAACTGCGGCGTTCTGTAAACCCGCCTCAGACTGGAGCACTGCTTCCTTTTTCTCAAGGGCAGGCATATGCTTCAGGGGAATGCGCGCATAAATCAGAACATCTTTCTGCTCCCCAAGACTCTGAGAAGATATTTCTCGCCGATCTGCCCCAGCAGTTGGAGGGCATAGATCAGGAATCCGCTTTCAGTGGCAATGTAGATGCCGTATGGCTCCAACACCATGTTTTCCCCATGAGCAAGGCGGTAGCACGGAATCTAGAGACGGAGATATGCCATGCTGGCACCCTCGATCCAGTACAGAATTTTTCCCATGCGTGGGAGTCGGGAACGCTGATTCCGTGTCTGGCGGGGAAGGTGCTCAGCATGTGCACTCCTGCGCAGCAGGGTTCTGATGCTCCGGAACAAGCAGCCGATCTCAACCGTTTTTTATTCGACCAACTTCAACACCTGAATACTGACGCACCTTCCTACAGCACCGACCCATCCCTGGTCGCTCTGGTGGTAAAAGCACAAAAAAAGATACGTAAACGCCGTGCCAATATTGAAGCGGAACTGGATGCGTGTCAGCGTTATGAGGAGTATCAACATCGCGCCGAACTTCTGGATGCACATCGCTATCTGTTGCAGCGCGGCATGGAAGAAGTGAGGGTACAGAACTACTATGTTGATCCTCCTGCCGAAGTGGTTATAGCGCTGGATCCGAGCAAACCCCCGCAGGAGCAGATTGAACGTGCGTATAATCGTGCGCGCAAGGCGCGCCGGGGTCTGGAACACTGCGAGCGCCGGCTGATGGAAACCGATCATGAGCAGGCATGGCTCGATGAAGTGGCATCTCAGTTACGCTATGTGGACAGCGCTGCAGATGAAGAGGTGATCCGCGCTGAACTTATGGAGCACGGCTATCTGCGACCGGGAAAGAAAACCCGCATGCGTAAACGCCACATTAATCCTGCAGACCTGGTGCGCAAATGTGTGACCCCAGGCGGGTTTCAGTTGCTGTGGGGGCGTAACAGCCGCACCAATGCATATCTCTCCCGTCAAATCCTCAAGGGTGACGATCTGTGGTTTCATGCCCATAATGCCCCCGGATGCCACCTGGTACTCAAAACGGAAGGGCGAGAACCGCCCGATGCGGATATCCGGATTGCCGCAGCCATTGCGGCATATTACTCTAATTTGCAGCACGAAACCAAAGCCCAGGTGATGTGGACCCACGGCAAGCATGTAAAACAGCCTAAAGGGGCACGTCCGGGGATGGTGAATGTGATCACATATGCTACCCTGAATGTGGCACCACAGGATGAACGTGCATTGGATAGCACCACGGAGGATCCCAAGGATAAAACCCGCGGATAGACGCGTGTTCATACACTCAAAAATATCCCTGAACAGGAGGAGAATTATATGCAAAAGACAGCATTGATAACCGGAGGCAACAAAGGGATAGGTCTGGAAACCAGCCGTTATTTTCTTGCGCGCGACTATCGGGTGATCGTACTGGCGCGGGACTTTTCCACCTTTGAACTGTCAGGGGAAAAGGACGTAAGTGAGTGTGTATTTGATTTAACTGAAATAGCGCAGATCCCTGAGTTGATCGCTTCCATCGGTGCTGTTGATGCACTGGTGAATAATGCCGGGGTGATGTATTCGTTGCCTTACGATGCCTATCCGCAGGAGAAGATGGAAAACCTGTTGCGTCTGAACCTCGAAGCGCCGGTGGCTCTGATGCGCGAAGTGGGCAAACAGATGGTAGCCCGAGGAGGGGGACGCGTGGTTAACAACGCCTCAGTTGCGGGGCAGGTGGGACATCCGGACATCTGGTATGGCATCTCCAAGGCCGGTATCATTAACGCCACGAAGAGTTTTGCGCGAATCCTCGGCCCGGACGGTGTGCTGGTTAATGCCGTAGCCCCGAGCCCTGTGGAAACAGATATGCTGGAGGTTATTCCGCAGCACCGGCGCGAGACCTTCAAGGAATCGGTGATCAACAAGCGCTTTGCCACTGCCGCCGAGGTCGCTGAAGCGATTGGCTGGCTCGGGACCACATCTCCTGCGTATATCAACGGGATCTGTATCGATATAAATAACGGCGCTTTCCCCCGCTAAACAAGGTTGATGCTATGGATACTGCATCGAATTGCTCTCAAAGTGTTATCATCCTCCTCACATTTGGAGGATTGTTCCTCATCGGTTTGCTTGCCGATATTGCAGGCAAACATACACCATTGCCGCGCGTGACCCTCCTGCTACTGGCAGGGTTTGCGATTGGGCCATCGTGCTTTAACTTGCTTCCGCAGTTTACCCAGGAATGTTTTTCCCTCCTGACCAAGATATCCCTGACCATGATCGGCTTTTTGTTGGGGCAGCACATGACTCTGCAGCGCATGCGCGAGCTCGGACGCACGGTGCTCACCATGTCAGCCAGCGAAGTCTTAATGACGGCGGCTATGATTTCGGGAGTGCTGATTCTGTTCGGCGTACCAGTGCATATTGCGTTGCTCCTCGCGGGGATCGCTCCGGCCACGGCTCCGGCAGCCACAGTGGATGTAGTGCACGAATATTCTGCGCGCGGCAAGTTTACCAATACCTTACTCGGCATTGTCGCCATAGATGACGCCTGGGGCCTGTTTATCTTCAGTATCTTGCTGGCGGTGGTTCAGGCTTTGCAGGGCGGTGGGGGCGTTGCCGGTGCTATTGCTACCGGGGCGTGGGAGATAGCCGGTGCGGGTATTCTGGGATTAGTGCTCGGCATTCCCATGGCATACCTCACCGGACGCATCCGTTCCGGTGAGCCCACCCAGGCGGAAGCCCTGGGGGTGGTACTGATCTGTGCCGGGCTGGCGGTCTGGTTTGATGTGTCCTACATTCTCGCCGCCATGGTTCTGGGTTCCATAGTATCTAATTTTGCCACCCATCACGAACGCCCCTTCATTGCTATTGAAGGGATAGAGTGGCCATTTCTGATCCTGTTTTTTCTTCTCGCTGGGGCATCCCTGCACGTTGGTGCCCTTATCGATGCCGGCTGGCTTGCTATAGGTTACATTCTGTTGCGCATTCTGGGACGGGTAGGGGGTGTATGGCTGGGCGGATTTCTATGTGGTGCCGAGCGACAGGTTCGTACATGGCTCGGACTCACCCTCCTGCCTCAGGCCGGAGTTGCCATCGGTATGGCTCTGCTTGCGGCGCAGCGCTTTCCTGAAAGTGAAGATATCATCCTCCCCGTGGTTCTTGGCGCCACGGTGGTTTTTGAAGTAGTCGGTCCTGCAGTGACGCGCATGGTACTCACCCATGTGGGGGATATAAAAAGGGTGAATCGCAGCGCATAAATACAATAGCACTTTCAAAATGTAGAAACGATTTTCAATCTGCGCTGGGTTTTTGTATTTGCTGGATCAGTGCCCTAAGAGATGCATACTCCTCTTTGGTCAGCGGCTCCTTGCCATAAAGGATCGCGCTGTAGCGCCGGGCAAAGGTGATGCAGTTTGGGTCGTTGAGCTCCTGCGCATGTTCGATCAGAGCCGTGGTCGCAGGGATTTGCGCAAGATTATACCGTCGGTGTAGAGCGCTGTAGTAGCGTTGCAGTAGACGCTGTTGTGGGGTCAGACGTATCTGACGTATCGCCCATCTCCCTGCAGTGCTGAGGATAATAAAACCCACAACTGCTGCTGCAGTATAAACCAGGGTAGAGGTTGCAGGGATGGAGGCGCTGGAGAGCAGAGAAGAGGCGCGTTTACTCCCGCTGCGTACAACACTGAGTTGCTTATTTAAATCGTAGGTGATAATTGCCTGGGTCCAGAGAAACTCCAATCCATCCATGGTGCGGCGCAACAGGGATAATCCTGCGCGGCGATTGAGGAGGCCGGATTCAGCGTTGGCAGCGAGGGTGCTCGGGTCGAGGCGTTCCCAGCGTCCCTCAACCAGAGCTTCAACCCACACATGCGCCATATCTTCGGTAATCAGGTAGTAATCGCCGAAATTGTTGTAATCCCCTCCATGATAACCTCCCACCAGGCGTGCGGGTATATCGCACAGACGCAGAAGTACGCCAAATGAGGAAGCGAAAAATTCGCAGTAGCCACGCTTTTTATCAAAGAGAAATTCATCCATTGGCGCCGTAGGGCCGGGCAGATTGGTGTTGGCATAAGTTAGTTGTTGGGAGCGAAAGAACTCTTTGAGCAACTGGATGCGTTCGGACGCGGATTTACCCTGGGCGCGAACCTGCTCCGCCACCTGACGCACTCGAGGCGATATCTGCTCTGGGAGTTTCAGATACTCCTGCGTTTTTAATGCTGAATGGGCAAGTAATTTCCCCGCAGGACGCGCCCGGCACGTATAACTTACCCCTTTACGCAGTGGCCGCCGCGCACTGAAAACCAGATCTCCATCCTGCTGTGCCCGGATACCCTTAAGATCGATGGGGTAATCGAGGGTGAAAAGGAACCTTTTGTTGCTTGCCGGCAGGGTAATGGTGCACGAAAGCGGCGTTCCTCCCACTACTCGCTCCGCTTTATGCGTCGGTGGAGTACGATTCCAACTCGCACCATTAATCGAATTAAGCACCGTACCGCGCCAGTATAGCTGTTTCGGAGGCAGTTGCGCACATTCCGCACGAAACGCGAGATCTTTAGTGGCGGCATTGCTCGCAAATGTTCCGGGACGCACCTGCTCGCTGAAGCCTGTGACCGCGCTTGGCTGCGCATTGAGAAAATTCCACATGGGATACTGGGTGCGCGGGAGGACGAAAAACAGCACCAGCATCAGAAGCAGGGAGCCGAGGGGGAGAATGGTCGCGGTTTTCAGCAGGGTAAATACCGCACTGCGCTGGAGACGCAATCCGGGATCGCGTTGGTAGAAGGTGAGCAATACCAGGCCGATGGTGACTACAAATACCATCAGGATCAGGGCAGGGAAATAGAGAATCCCCAGACTGAGTAGAGATGACCCAGCGAGGCAGAACAATGCGAGGACAAAAATCTGCAGATAGTGGCGTCCCTGCTTCTCGGTCAGGAGGCGAATACTCAAAAGAAGGGCGAGGAGGTTGACTGCGGGGGCAACCACATTGCTTAGATTTATTTGAGTCAAATAGAGGACGAAGAAGATCAACGTCAGGATGGTAGCACTCCACCCTTTAAGCCAGTAACGTTGGAGCCACTCCGTAACAATCCCGGCACCAACCGCAGTCACCACTATCACCTTCACGGGTAGATCGAGCCAGGGAAACAATGGCGCCAGCCCGAGTATCACCGCCGCAAAACACAGAATGTCGAGCAGTGTTTTAATCCTGAGCATAGCGCGCCAATTCGGTAAGAAGTAAGAGTTTATGCGCCCTCCCGATATCGGGGGCGATAGTGGTATGCGCAAGTTTCAGCCCCACAGGATGACCCTGGCGCAGCAGATGGTTGATCTGATACGCAGCACACCCCAGTTGCTGTTCCAGGTTGATCCCTGGCAGATCCAGCGGATCAATCTCCACCGGAGGCTGGTGCAGAGCTGAAAGCTCCTTGATCTTGAGGGTGTCGTGCCGCGCCGAGAGCTTCCAGTGAATCATTTTCAGTGGTTCGCTGCCCTGATAATTGCCGATGCGGCTGATGTCCCCCTCTGTTCCTCTGAAAGGAGTTTCTGTCATCCCCGTGGCGTGCTGCGGGGATCGTGTCCCCTCCCCATGACAGGGTACAGGACGCGGGAAAACGTAGATATTGTGGTTTAGACGGAGCATTCGGTGACGTACAAAGAAATTTACCGGAAACGAAGAGCTGACCTTCAAGCGCAAATATGTGTGTATACCGCGCTCGGCAAACATCACCGGTGCACCGACCTTGTGCTTAAAGCGGGGTTTCAGCATGGATAGATGACCATATGTAAGGGAGTGGGCATTGAATTCAAAATCGAGCAGACAGGCCGGCACCAGACGGCGGCCATTGTATACCTGCACTCCCATCAGGGTTTCGATTCCGGCGTAGACCTCCTCTGGAGGAGCGAGGGTAATGCGGAGCTTCTGCAGATTCCAGTGTCCCAACAAACCAGATACCGCCATGAACCCCAGCAGCGCCGACACCATAAGATAGAGAAGGTTATTGCCGGTATTTACCGCGCCGAAACCGAGGAGCAGGGTGATGACGATGTAGAGCACCCCGGCGCGGGTCAGTTTCAGACCATAGGAATCTTTACGTTGCCTAGAATGGATGACATCACCTCGCGTTTGTTCAGGGATTGATGTTCCGGATGCAGGATCAGGCGGTGGGCGCCCACCGGAACCGCAATCTGTTTCACATCTTCCGGGATGACATACTCGCGTCCATCCAGATATGCAGCCGCACGCGCAGCTTTCGCCATGCTGATTGCGCCCCGGGTTGAGATTCCGGCACTGATGTAGCGATGCGCGCGAGTCTGCTCAGCGATATCAAACAGGTATTCCACCAGTTTTGCATCCAGGTAGATATCGTTAACCGCCCGTTTGGCGCTGCGGATAGCATCCAGGCTCAGCAAAGGCTCGATGTCGAGAATTTTGTCGCGGATGCCTCCATTGAGGATAATCTCTTTTTCCAACTCCGGCGGCGGATACCCGATCCCGCTGGTGATAAGAAAGCGGTCCAATTGCGATTCGGGCAGAGGGTAAGTGCCTATTTGCTCGGTAGGATTCTGGGTGGCAATAACCATGAATGGATCGGGTAGGGGGTAGCTGACTCCCTCTACCGTAACCTTGCGTTCCTCCATGGCTTCAAGCATCGCACTCTGGGTTTTGGGCATGGCACGGTTGATCTCATCCGCAAGGAGGATATGGTTGAAAATCGGTCCTTCGATAAAACGGAAGTTGTTCTGGTCCCGATCGAAAATGGAGAGCCCGGTAATATCTGAAGGGAGGAGGTCACTGGTACACTGAATGCGTCCGAACGAGAGCCCCAGAGCGTGGGATAAAGCGAGCGCCAGGGTGGTTTTACCTAGCCCGGGGATGTCTTCCAGGAGCAGATGCCCGTCGGACAAAAGCGCAATCATAGAAAGGCGCAAGGCTTTGATCTTTCCCTGCAGGTAGTTCCCGGCCAGGGTATCGATTACGTTAATAATTTCAGCTTGTCTTTCCAGCGGTTTAGTCACACGTTCACCTGTGGTCGAGAGGATAGATCAGTAGAGCGTGATAATTATGCCTTTTCTGAATTATAACATGGGATATAGGGGATGTAATTAGCCGTTTCCCTTCTTTATTTGGTCCAGATTATCAAAGGTTGTAAATAGTCTTTTTATTGCTAAACTTTTGAATCAAACCAAGTTGAGCGAATACTGTTTACCTTTAAAGAGGTTTTCTATGCATGATGACACTTTCCTTTCGCGACGTCGTTTCTTGCAACTGTGCGGTGCCGGTATGTTTGTCACCGGCCTGCAGGCGACATTTCCTTTGCCGTTGTGGGCGCGCAGCGAGCGCTGGGGGTTGGAAGGCCTCCCTTCCGCGCGTAACCGCTATGATCTGAATATTGGCTATACTCCGCTGGAAATTGATGGGCGTTCAGCCACCGCCACAGGTATCAACGGCACCGTGCCGGGCCCTCTGGTGCGTCTGCGCGAAGGGGAAGAGGTTGTCCTCCGCGTAACCAATTCCATGTTGGATACAGAACATAGCTCAATCCACTGGCATGGCATTCTCGTGCCATTCCCTATGGATGGCGTGCCGGGGGTAAATTTTTCCGGCATTGCTCCCGGGGAAACATTTGAATACCGCTATAAAGTGATCCAGGCAGGGACATACTGGTACCACAGCCATTCTTTTCTGCAGGAACAATCCGGTGCCTACGGACCTCTGATTATTGATCCAAAGGATGGGGAGCCGTTCAATTTTGACCGCGATTATGTGGTGGTTCTATCCGACTGGTCCTTTGAAAAACCGGAGGAGATCTTCCGTAATATTAATCTGCTTGGGCATTACTACAACTATCAGCAACGCACAGTGGGCGATTTATTTGCCGATATAAAAGACAACGGTCTGAAGGCTACGGTGAATGAGCGTATGGCCTGGGGCAAAATGCGCATGAGCCCTGTCGATCTCGCTGACGTAACCGGCGCTACATACACCTACCTGATGAATGGCAACTCGCCGGATATGAACTGGACCGCCCTGTTTAATCCGGGAGAAACCATACGCCTGCGCTTTATCAATGCCTCAGCCATGAGCAATTTTGATGTACGTATCCCTGGGCTTGAAATGGATGTCGTCATGGTTGACGGTAAAGCGGTGCGTCCCGTTCCCGTACATGAGTTCCGCATCGGAGTGGCAGAAACCTATGATGTGCTGGTGCGTCCTGAAGAGGATAAACCATTCACCCTGTTTGCTGAATCCCTCGATCGCAGTGGATATGCCAGAGGTACTCTTGCCCCGGAAGCTGGTCTGGAGGCGGCAATCCCAGAGATGCGCCGACGTCCGGTACGCAAGATGGAAGATTTAGGCATGCAGATGATGATGCAGAGTGGTCATGGCAGCCACAATGGACATAAGAGTATGAACCATGAAGCCATGGGGAATAAAATGTCAATGAAACAAGAAAAACAGGTGGTCGAACCTGATCCGCGCATTCCCGGCCCTAATGGACCAGATCCGTTTCTCCCGGATCGGCAAAACAGCTCCAACGTGGCTATGGTAGTCCATAACCCCTCCTATAAACTCCACGAACCAGGAATAGGTTTAGGGAGCGACGGTTGGCGCGTTCTTACCTACCAGGATCTGGAAAGTGCCGAACCACAGGTATATCCGGAACAGCCGCAACGGGAGATTACCATCAATATCACTGCAAATATGGAACGCTACATGTTTTCCTTTGATGGCATGAAATTCACAGAACATCCTGGACCATATCTCTTCCGACATAACGAGCGTTTGCGCCTCTTTCTGGTCAATCACACCATGATGGAGCATCCTATCCATCTGCACGGGATGTGGATGCAACTGGAAAACGGCGCGGACAAACTGCCATATAAACATACAATTCTGGTTAAACCAGGCGAGGTTCTATCTGCATTGATCACTCCCATAGAAAAAGGTGACTGGGCTTTTCATTGTCATTTGCTTTACCACATGGAAGCAGGAATGTTTCAGGTTGTGAGGGTTGCATGATGATACATAGAGTGATTTTAGCGTTTTTTTGGTGTTTCTTGGGACTGGTCATACCCGGTAATGCGCTCTGTGCAGATGATGCCGATGAAGACTATTTCCCTGCAGATTACGCGGAAGTGCATACAAATCCTGTAGTAGGGGAGGGGATCCAGAAATACGCTGAAGATGCACAGGAAGGTGCGCAGCGCAATTTCGGCGTTCAGGTTGTACATGACAACATGAATTTTGCCACATTCAATGCACATCGCCTGGAGTACATCTGGAGTACTGAAGGAAGTGACGAGGCAATCGTGTGGGATGTCGCAGCCTGGGCAGGTGATGATTACAACAAGGTATATCTCAAAAGCGAAGGTGAGGCGCTCATCCATCCTGATAATAAAGTTGAGGAATTCAACCTTGAGCTGCTTTACAGCCGTAATATAAACCGTTTTTGGGATGTACAGCTCGGAGTACGCCACGATTTTGACCCAACCCCGGAGAGAACTTTTTTTGCTATCGGCCTCCAGGGGCTCGCGCCTCAGTGGATTGAGACCGATTTGACTGCGTATCTGAGTGAGGACGGTGACGCTTCTGTAGCGTTGGAGATGGAATATGAGTTGCTGATTACCCAGAGGCTGGTTCTGGTTCCCAGACTAGAAGCAGGTTTATCTTTCAATGATGTGCCCGAATATGAGCAGTGGCGGGGGATTACCGATGTCGAACTCGGGCTACGCCTGATGTACCACCTGAAACGTAAGTTTGCCCCGTATGTGGGGGCAAGCTGGCACAAACTTGTGGGTAAAACTGCCAACCGGGTTGAATCCATGGGGGGAGATTCCGACGACTTTGTGTTTTTAACCGGGGTGCATTTCTGGTTTTAAGATATTCGGAAGACACCGGACAGGCATATAACTTTTCTATAAAGGGTAACTTGCACGTTTCCCTGCGCCAGTTTTTGCGTATACTTACATGAGTCACATTTCATCGATGTTTTTTCAGGAAATTGCGAGCAGCAATCCGATAAAAAAGGAGGTTCAACCATGAGCGATAGCAACCGCAAACCCACCACCAACGATGCTGGGAACCCGGTATCCAGCGATGAGTACTCCCTTACAGTAGGGCCGGATGGCCCTATCCTGTTCCATGACCACTACCTTATGGAGCAGATGGCCAACTTTAATCGTGAGATGATTCCCGATCGTCAGCCTCACGCTAAAGGTTCTGGTGCGTTCGGGCACTTTGAAGTAACCGCTGATGTGAGCGCGTATACCAAAGCGACACTGTTTCAACCCGGGGCCAAAACCGATGTACTCGCGCGCTTTTCCACTGTTGCGGGAGAGAGTGGCAGCCCGGACACCTGGCGCGATGTACGCGGTTTCGCTCTCAAGTTTTACACCGATGAGGGCAACTACGACATGGTGGGTAATAACACTCCGGTATTTTTCCTGCGCGACGCCATGAAATTCCAGGATTTTATCCATTCGCAGAAACGCCGCGCTGACAACGGCCTGCGCGATAACGATATGCAGTGGGATTTCTGGTCCCTGTCGCCGGAAACGGCGCATCAGGTCACCATTCTCATGAGCGATCGCGGCGTGCCTAAAAGTTATCGGCATATGAATGGCTACACCAGCCACACCTATATGTGGGTCAATGCTGAAGGGAAGCGCTTCTGGGTTAAATACCACTTTAAGACCGATCAGGGCATTGAATTTCTCACTCAGGAAGAGGCGGATGAAATAGCCGGATGCGATGCAGATTATCATCGCCGCGACCTCTTTAACGCCATCAAAGAAGGGAACAATCCGAGCTGGACCATGCAGGTTCAGATTATGCCCTTTGAAGATGCGAAGAACTATCGCTTCAATCCCTTTGATCTCACCAAGGTGTGGCCGCACGAGGACTATCCGCCCCAGGAAGTCGGACGCTTAACCCTTACCCGCAATCCTGCTGATTTCCACACGGAAATTGAACAGGCTGCATTTGAACCCAATAGCATGCCTCCAGGGATTGGCCCCAGCCCGGATAAAATGCTCCTGGCACGTCTCATATCATATGCTGATGCTCATCGCGCACGCTTAGGGGTTAATTATAAGCAGATACCGGTCAATCGACCCAAGTGCCCGGTGCACAGCTACAGCAAGGGAGGAGCCATGCGTATGGATAACGTCTCCGACCCTGTATACAAACCGAACTCCAAAGGAGGCCCTCAGGCCGATTCGGAGCGTTATCCCGAAGACGCAACCTGGAGTGCAGATGGCGAATTTATGCGCAGTGCCTACACGTTGCGCAAGGATGACGATGATTTCATCCAGCCGGGCACCCTGGTGCGTGAAGTTATGGATGATGCCCAGCGCGACCGTTTGGTGGCCAATGTAGTGGGACATCTCAAGGATGGAGTAACGGAGCCGGTGTTGCAGCGCGCGCTGGAATACTGGCGCAACATCGATAAGGGTGTCGGTGAGCGTATCGCTAAAGGTGTGCAGAATTAGGGGTAATTCACTACAGTGCCGTCCTTTGTGCAGTCAGGGGACGGTACTGTTTTTTCTTTATTAAACACCATGCTTGAACATAAAGGAGGTAAATGTGGAGCTTAAAGACAGGAAAGTTGCCATTCTGACGGAAAACACCTATGAGGACCTTGAACTCTGGTATCCACTTCTGCGACTTAAAGAAGCAGGTGCTGAAGTGGTGGTCGTGGGACCGAAACAACAGACCTATACCTCGAAGCACGGCTATCCCGTCAACGCCGATATGGCCGCAAGTGAAGTTACCGTGAGTGACTTCGATGCCTTTATTATCCCGGGCGGCTACGCTCCGGATAATATGCGCCGCTCGGCGGACATGATTAACATGATCCGTACTGCCAACCAGGAGGAAACCATTATTGCGGCTATCTGCCACGCGGGTTGGGTGCTTGCCTCCGCCGATGCGATCCACGGCAAAGAAGTGACCGGTTTCATTTCCATTAAGGATGATCTGCAGAATGCCGGAGGCCATTTTGTCGATCGTGAAGTGGTGCGGGACGGCAACATTATCACTTCTCGAACCCCGGTGGATCTTCCCGCATTCTGCCGCGAGATTATAGCTGCGCTTAAATAATATCTATGAACCTCATCCGCTATGGGAGGAATCAATATGGATGTATTTGCATTCGGAAAAAAAATGGAACTCGATGGCAAGGAGTTTTATGAACAACAGGCGAGCAAGATCGGCGTTCCCGGTTTACAGAACATCTTCAAGCGTTTAGCCGAAGATGAACAGAAGCACTATGATATTCTGGTGCGGCTGGAACAGGAGCAATCTGACACTTCGATGCACGATAGCAGCATACTGGATGAGGCGAAAAATGTTTTTGAAGATCTGATATCCAGCGGGGATAATCCATCAAGTATCGATGGTGGGGATCTGGAGGGATACCGCCGTGCCATGCAGATAGAAGCGGATAGTTTCCGTCTGTATGAAAAAGCTGCGGACGAAGAACAGGATGAAGGAGTGCGTGATTTACTTCTGCGAATCGCGCGCGAGGAACACCGCCATTTTAATATACTCGAAAGCGTCTACGATTTTGTCAATGCACCCAATCAATATCTGGTGTGGGGAGAATTCAGCAACTTGGATGAGTTCCGCAATTTCGGGCGCGATGTGGACATCCCGGAAGGTAAAGCGTAATCAAAACACATATAGTGGAGCCGGGCGCGCATAAAGAGAGTCCGGCTCCGTCTGACTGTTTCATGAATACAAGGTGTAAGTGCAACGCATTTCTTAAACACCAGACCGGTTTGTTAGACTCGAACTGGAAAATACAGAAAGGAGTGCGATGATGGAAAAAAGGAGTTTGTTAATATATGTAAGGCCGTTTCTGCTGGCCAACCCCGGCGGGTTAAGCATTTGGATAACAACAAGGAAGGTCGGGTTATCGCCTGTGGTACCGAAGAGGATTATGTCGAAGTAGAACTGGACAATGGCGACCGTGCAAGCTGGGCTATAGACGATATTTCTCTGCTCCCTTAGTGAAAAAGGGATACCAGCTCCGGGCTTTGCCGGGGATATTTTCTCATATTTTGTACGGAACGGGCCAGACAAGCCAGGCCATTCCCCCCCCTTGGATGGGGACTTCAAAAGGAGAAATCATATGAGTATGAAAGAAGCTTACGAAAAAAAACTGCAGGCCCAACTTGATGAAATGAGTGCAGAAATCGACAAAATAAAGGCCAAGGCAAGTGAATCCGAAGCTGACGCTCAATTGAAATACCACAAAGAGATTGAAGAATTGGAGGCGAAGCAGAAGACGGCGAATAAAAAGCTTGATGAGCTGAAAGAGTCCGGGGATGACGCCTGGGAAGATCTTAAGGCCGGTGCCGATAACGCCTGGGATTCGCTCAGTAAATCGGTTAAATCTGCTATGTCACGCTTCCGTTCATAAAACACTGACAAAGACTACATATTGACGAGCCCAGCTATGATCTGTTTTACCAGATCATAGCTGGGCATGTTTAAATAAACTCGCCTGTTAATCCAAGTTTACCAGAACCCGGCGCTTGAGTTCACCTTTGAGCATCGCCTGGATTTTCTCTTCCAGATTATCGAGCTTGGCTTCCTCGCATGTTTGCTCCAATTGCGCCAATTTACCTTTTCCGGCCAGATAATTCCAGGCTGCCTGGCGTTTGTCCATAGGGCATTCGGCCGAATCGATGCCGATCAGACGTACACCGCGGAGGATAAACGGAAACACATTGATCGGCAGTTCCGGTGAGCCCACCAGACCACAACAAGTTACCACCCCGCTATGCTTGCACGCTTTAATCGCTGCGGCGAGCATATCTCCACCAACGCAGTCAATTGCCGCGTTCCAGCGCGGTTTCAGCATCGGGCGCTCATTGCCCTCGGTTACGTCTGTGCGGGAGATCACTGTTTCGGCTCCCAGCTGATGCAGATACTCCGCCTCCGATTCCTTGCCGGTAGCGGCGGTGACGCTGTAGCCCGCTTGCGCCAGTATTGCAACCGCAAGACTGCCCACGCCACCGGTTGCCCCCGTTACCAGCACTTCGCCGTCTTCAGGTTTTACTTCACTGTTAAGGAGTTCCTGCACCGACAGCATTGCGGTTAAACCTGCGGTGCCGTACATCATACTCTCTTTTAAACTCAACCCTTCCGGCAGGGCCAAGGCCCATTTGCTCGGAACACGGATCATCTGTCCGAAACCGCCGTCGGTCCCCATCCCCAGATCATAACTGGTCACTATTACCTTGTCTCCGGGATTGAAACGGCCGTCGCTGCATTCAACCACCTCGCCGGCGGCATCAATCCCCGGGGTGTGGGGAAAATTGCGCGAAACCCCGGGGTTGCCTGTGGCGGAGAGGGCATCCTTGTAGTTCAGGGATGAATAGTGCACCCGCACCAGCAGTTCACCTTTTGGCAAGTCATCTGTGCTGCGCTCGATGATGTGGCGCTCAAAAACCTTCTTTTCAGGTTGTGTTACCTGCATTGCTTTAAATGTCTGTGTCATTGGATCTCCTTTTTTTGTAAAGTGCCTGATAGATGAAAACTCTTTTATGGTAACTACTACCAGACATTCGGTAATGGGCAATCCATCGTTCAATCAATTTTTCTTGCTTCAGCATAGGTTGTAGCGGTATTGTACGCAAGTACCAACTTTTTAGACATATAGTATCTATAAATATACTTAGTTGAAATTACGGAGAAAAAATGAAAAATAATGTTGAGCAGCACTACCGTTGCGGAGTTGAAATAACCCTGGAAGTCATAGGAGGAAAGTGGAAGGGACTTATTCTATGGCACCTACGGGAGCGTACCCTGCGTTTTAGTCAATTAAAACGTCGTCTTCACGGCGTCACTCAGAAGATGCTCACAAGCCAGTTGCGCGATCTGGAGCACAACGGACTCGTACATCGCGAGGTTTACGCCCAGGTGCCGCCCAAGGTGGAGTATTCTCTTACATCTACGGGCAGGGATGTTATTCCCATTTTGCAGATGATGTGTACCTGGGGACAGGAGTTTGATGCCAGTTCAGATGCGAAGTTTGAAGCTGCAGAGTAGCGTTTCCCGAATCATTCTCGTGCCCATATTCAAGTGAATTATCCTGAATGCCGCGTATCGAACACAATATATACAAAATATACCTGATCAAAGCCGCACGCTGGCTCATGCTGACCACCCCCTATGTACCACTCTTTATGGGGGAGAATGGCATCGATAAAAGTGGATTTGCGTTTATCGCCGCCCTTCAGGCCCTTGTTATTATCATCTGTGAAATCCCCTCCGGCTATCTCGCTGATATCATAGGACGTAAAAAGACTCTGGTTATCGGAGCCTTCCTGGGCGCACTGGGGTATTTGATCTATTCGATATCCTTTTCCTTCAGCGGTTTTCTGCTCGCAATGATTGCGCTGGGGATAGGGCAGAGCCTTATCTCCGGTTCTGATTCGGCCATGCTGTATGAAACCCTGGCAGCAATGAACAAAAGGGTGGAATACTCGCGCTACGAGGGGCGCGTGATTGCGCTGGGTAGTCTGCTGGAAACCATCGGTGCCCCTCTCGGTGGGGTGCTTGCCATCGCGAGTATGCGCTATCCCTTTATTGCGCAGGCCGTAGTGGCGCTGATTGCGATTCCCGCAGCACTGACCCTGGTTGAGCCACAGGATGAAGCGCGGGTGCACCAGCGCTCCTTCAATCTGTTCCCGGCGCTGAAGCGTTCACTGCTGCGGGATCATGGATTGCTGATGCTCGTGGTGTATTCCGCCCTTATCGGTGGCGGCACATACACCATGGCCAAATCTATCCCCTACTGGTTCAACGAGTCGGTGCACGCCTCTGCCTTTCAGCTCGGGTTGTTCTGGAGCATGTTAAACCTCTGTGCCGCTTTTTTCTCCCATCAAGCCCATAAGGTGGAACGGCGCTTCAACCCCCCAGTGTTCATGGCGCTGATCGGCCTCGTGGTAGGGGGCGGCTTTCTTGCCCTCGGCACTTTACCTGCATACGGAGCCGTAGCGGCACTGTTGCTGTTCTACTCCATGCGCGGTCTCGCAACCCCGATCCTCAAGAACTACATCAACTCCAACACCAGCTCCGAGGTGCGCGCCACCGTACTTTCGGTGCGCATGTTTCTGGTGTATGTGGTCTTTGCCGCCCTGTTCCCACTCATGGGGCAGGTGGGGGATATCTCCGGTTGGGATGCCGCTCTCACGTTTGCCGGCGGCTCTTTTTTGACCATTTATGCACTCGCCTTCGGCATATTCTACCTTCTTAGCAGACGAACCCCATCAGCGTAAGAGATTATGCGATATCAGATTTGTCCCGCCTTTCATGTTTCTTTGTATTGCGCTCTTTTTAGCCCGATTGAGAGTTGTGGAGTGCGCGGTAAGTGCTACATTTCAATAATAGAATTATTCGGAGTTTCAAACGCGTGCGCAGTTATTTCATTTAATAACAAGAAGAGCAGGAGATCAATATGGCCATGGGTTCACGAAGTTCAATGAAGATAGTCGGAATCATCCTCATCGTTATAGGTGGCGGGCTTGGGATATGGGGATATCAGTTGTCCGGTTCGGTCGGTTCACAGATAACGCAGGCTGTTACCGGTTCCGATACGGATAAGGTGATGACCTTCTACATTGCAAGTGCAGTCAGTTTCATCGTTGGCATGTACATTTTTGCCAAAAATTAGAAAAGGAGGTAGCATGGATATCATCAACTTATTAGTATTTTTAGCTGTGGGTGCGCTCGCAGGATGGCTAGCCGGTATCATCATGAAAGGAAGAGGTTTCGGCGTCATAGGCAATATTATTGTCGGCATTGTGGGGGCTGTATTAGGCGGTTTTATATTCGGCTGGCTGGGGATAACCACCGGCGGGTTGTTGGGCGCTATAATTATGGCTACTATTGGCGCGGTTATTTTGTTATTTATAATTAGTCTGGTTAAGAGGGTTTGACTCGTTCACTCCTTGTGGGTTTTTGTGAAAGCAGCATAATATCTGCAAAAATAGATTTCTTTTTGCTCTGATTGCATACTCTTTCTCCATGCAATATCCTGTGGTGGTGAATCCATGAATATCCAGCATTCCGGGGCGCGGGGCGTATGATCAGTAAAGGAGTAAAACATGCGTAATCTAAAACTCAGTACCAAGTTAAGTTTGATTCTTTCCGCCTTGCTGATCGCACTTTTTGGCATAAGCGTTTTTTTCACCTATCAAAATCAACATCAGACAGCGCGCAATCTCGCCTTGAAAGAAGCACAGACACGATCAGGTGAGTTGATTGACATATTCAACCATATGTCTGAAATTGTGCGAAATGAGCCGCAGAACAATTATTCCCTTGTCCCTCAGGTGGCCACAACCCAGATCGCCCAACGAATTTCCGCTGGTGGAAACTATACCATCCGCCAGGTATCTTTCGATTATCGTAATCCGGACAATAAACCCGACCCCTTTGAAGCTAAACAGCTGGATAAATTTTCCGCCGGACAGAAGCAGGAAGTCTATCAAGTAACAAAACTCGATGGGAAAAAGATGTTCCGCTATATGGAATCACTCCTGGCAGATCAATCGTGCCTGAAATGTCATGGCACATACGAGTCTGCCCCTGCATATATCCAATCACGTTTCCCCCAAGAGCATCCGTCATATAATTATGCGGTTGGAGATGTAATGGGGGCGGTGTCGTTCGTGAAACCTATGAGTCCCCTTTATGCAGAAGTAGCGAGTAATATAAATGAAATGCTAATCTTCCACGCAGTAATGCTGGTTCTATTTGTAATTGTAACCTTTGTAACGGTGCAGCGTCTGATTCTGGCCCGCCTCCGGGCAGCTTCAACAACCATCCACACCATCACCGCAACCGGGAGCCTGCACGAACGCATCCCCGAAAGCGGTTCTACAGATGAGATAGGCCAATTGCTGACCAATTTCAATCAGATGATGGCAGAACTCAGCCGCTCTACCCTCCAACGCGAAGAATCAGAGGAGCGCTACCGCAGTTTGATAGAGGCAACCCGCTCGGCAATCGTAACCTTCCTGGGAAATGGTAGGGTGGTGATTTCCAACCAGAAAGCCGAGCAATTGGTGGGCCTCTCGCGTGAGCAACTGTTGGGAGAGAGTATTTTCGATTATGTGGATAAAGGTGACGAGCTGCAGCAGCAGGTTAAAGACCTGGTTCTGACGAAAAAAGAGCAAGCGTATACCCACGCAGGCCCTTACCAGATAAAGGATATACATGGAAACAGCACAAAGATTGAAGTAGTCCTGGTTCTGGCATCGGAGTCTGAGGAAAAGCAGATGTTTACCGCAATTCTGCGCGACCCTGAAAAATAAAGCTGCGGTAAAGATAACAGTCTATGCCCCATACTGCTCTTGAGGCGACATATGTTGAGGCTGCTGCCACTATCCGCAGCGCCGATTCCATGCTGATCACCGCCGGGGCAGGGATGGGGGTAGACTCTGGTCTCCCCGATTTCAGAGGCGATAAAGGGTTCTGGAATGCCTACCCCGCGTACAAACGCCTCGGCCTCAGTTTTGTGCAGGCAGCCAACCCCGCCCATTTCGAGCGCGACCCCCACTTTGTGTGGGGGTTTTACGGTCACCGCACCAATCTATACCGCAGCACCGCCCCGCACCGCGGCTTTAGCATCTTAAAAGGGTGGATAAAGCGTTACTCTCTTGCTCACTTTATCGCCACCTCCAACGTAGATGGTCAGTTCCAGAGCGCAGGCTTTAACCCCAATCACGTATGGGAGGTTCACGGCTCCATCCATCACCTGCAGTGCACCGCCTGCTGCAGCGATGCCATCCGCCCCAATCAACACCGCTTTGATATCGACACAACCACCATGCGCGCCCGCACAGTTCCTCACTGCCCGCGCTGCAAGCGCGTCGCGCGCCCAAATATCCTGATGTTTAAAGACTACGCCTGGCTCTACCAGCGCAGCCACGCCCAGGAAGAGCACTTCAATACCTTCCTGCACCAGAACCGCAAGCGTTCCATGGTAATCATCGAACTTGGCGCTGGCACTGCCATCCCCACCATCCGCAACCTGAGCGAAAAAATCGGCCAACGATCCAATACCACCGTCATTCGCATCAACCCGTGGGAAGCACATATCCCGGCTCCGCACCATTCAATATCATTTGGAGCGCTTGAGGCGTTGCAGGAGGTTGATAGGTGTATGGGGTAGATTTATTAGAATAGTTGTAACAATGATATTGGGATTAGTAGTATGTGTGCCTGAAAATGGAGCATGGGGAAACAGGGAGTTGTAAAGCTAACAGCAGATTGCCCCTAATGATGCTAGTGTGAGCGGGTAGGGGGGCATTGCCCACCTTGGTGACTCCTATTTGCTACACATATTTTCCGAGGCCAAAGAGGGTGGGGATATGTGGAGGCGATGAGAACTGGTATGAATTTCAAGGATAAATGTCAAAATATCAACAACGTCCCCTGCATCCCCTAGAGCGGTTGGTCAGCCCATGCCGGTTGAAGACTCATGAGTAAAAGAAACGCTCCGATTAAAAGTCCCGTGACCTTAGTCAATGGTTTTACACTTGTTTCATTCATAGCCTCTCTCGGACTTATTTCGATTCAGGGTAAAGCGAGAAATTCATGAGCGGCCCAATCAACGGATAAAAAGCGACTTTAAGGCCGCGATGGAAGGCGGCGGTAAGCAATAGTGTGAATTGGAAAAGGTTTCTGTGGCAGCTATGCTTGACGTCTGAATCGTTGCACCCTTTTGACTCTTGTAGATCATAATGATATTGGGCTCCTGACGCAAGGACAAGAAAAACAGTGTCGGTAACGCGTGATCTGTCAGGGCTTTTAGCAAATTCTGACGTCATATCGATCGCTATCACATTAATGACTTTGATGGTTTCCTCGATAAACGTTCACTCAAGCTTCGTCCCGGAAGGCACCGGTTGATGAGGTCATGGCTTTGGGTGATCGCTACAAAGACCGTTACAGCTAATGGATGGCCAAGCACGTCTACGCATGGTATTGCCGCGAGGGTGGAACCTGCAGCTATTCCTGGGTCATAAACATACTTCAGAACAAAGGTTGCATCAATAAAACTCCCAAGCGCGGGGTTCATCGTAAGCGTCGTGAACGTGCGCTGATGCCGAGAATGCTGATCCATCAAGACGGCAGCACCCATGAATGGGTTCCGGTCAGAATTTGGGCCTGATCGACACCATGGATGATGCCACCAACAAGCACTACACTCTCTCCTTTATTGATGAAGAAGAGCCTTCAGGGACAAGCAACTCACCTTCACCATTCCGGTTGGGGGTTTTTATTTCGACAACATTGCACTTCCTTCATCCTAAAAAGATCAGGTCTAGACAAGAAGCGGCGTTGTGCTTTTTGGCTTCTCACAAGTTTTAAGTTTTAATGCCGAATTTCAAGCAGCATGTCGCCTCCGAAAATATATTTACTGTTTATCCTCTCACATTGTTTGGCGGTGCTCAGATTGGCCGAAACGCGAAATTATTGCTGACCCTGATAAATAATAAATGGCCACTCGGAGTTGATCCAGGTGGCCATCGTTTTGTGGATTAATGAGCTTACTGAATACCTCTATCAATAATAATCAGTTTTTCTTCTTACAAGTCGTGATTTATAAGAAACTTCTTTGTTGTGTGATTGGTGCCGATGCGCTGCTAATTGACGTCAGCGCATCGGCTGGATATCAGCTTTGAAACAGGCGTTTCAATGTGCGATCAGATTCCGGTGTAATTCACAGCCTTATATTCGCCACTCAAAGTCAAGAACAGGTACAGCGTTTGCTTTGCCGTGTCTTTAATCTTAGGGTTATTGAAAGCCACAACCCACTCATCACCGAACATCCTCTTATTTAGTTCGCCAGAAGCCGGAGCGACTTCAGCCCAGGAGGAAACGACTTTCCCCTTTTCAATAAGGACTTTAACTATGCCCGTCGCTTTTACCAAGGCTTCGTCTTTGGCAATTGGCGTCGAAGGCCCATGAGAATGACCCGATCCAGCGTAGGCTGTGGCTATGGTCAAAGCAAACAGAGTCAGCAGACAAATAAAAATTTCACGCATTTTTTTCTCCTGTTGTTGGTTGTCAATAGAATCGCGAAGTTCGCGCTATTGGGTAATAAATTCCGCAGAAGGTAGAGATTATACCGCTTGAGTCATTTCCGTAAATTCACCTTCCACTTCAAGTGTAATGGTCATAGTCTTACCGGTACGGTTTCTCCAAAACCATCCGTGATTCCCGTCGAATTCAGCTTCCAGAACGCCGGAATCATTTACGGAAGAGCCTTTACTGTAGTTGAAGTAATCGATCCTGTGTTTTTTTGAGTCGCCGTGAACGTCAAAGTTGGCGCGGCCATTACTTGTCTTCCATTGATAACTGACTTTACCTCCCTTTAGCATCACCACTTTGACCTCTTTTCCTTGGTCGGGAGCGAGAGACAACGTAATGCTATCGGATTTAACGGATTTTTGAACCTGTGTCTCAACGGTATTTTCGCTCGCCTTTGCCACTGGTTTGGCAACCTCTTGGGTCTCTGTTTTCATGACCTTAGCAGTAGCAGTAACCATTTGAGCGGCGGCTTCCTGAGCGAGAGAAACCTTGATTTCACCCATCTTGGTCAGGCCGAGAAGGTTACCGGCACCGGTTGGGTCGATACCATACTCGGCGGGAAGGACAGCAGTCACGAGAATAACTGTCGCAAAGGTGATTGCGACAAAAGTTGATTTGACCAACTTGGTTGTTGAAGGGAGATCGGTGTTTGACGGTTTATTATTGTTGTTCATTATATTTACCTCTGTAATCGATTAGGAAATGAAAAAGCCGGTCATCTGGTAACCCACGAAGATAAAACCACCCGCCATCAGAGCGACATTAGCGCTATACGCGTGGCTAGTGAAGCTGGCGGTGCGCCGCCAAAAACCCATGACGATCAGGATCAGCCCCAATGCAATAAGTTGCCCTAACTCCACCCCCACATTGAATGCGAAAAGGTTGGGGATCAAACCATCCGGTGATATCTTGTATTCGAGGATTTTGGTCGCCAGGCCAAAGCCATGGAACAGGCCAAAAACCAGGGTAGCAATCTTGGTGCTGGGCTGAAAGCCGAACCAGCGTTGATATGCTCCCATGTTATCCAGTGCCTTGTAGACAATGGAGAAACCGATAATCGCGTCGATAATATAAGCGTTGACGCTGACATTCATGAGGACCCCAGTGAGCAGAGTCACCGAGTGCCCCACCGCAAATAGTGTCACATAGATACTGACGTCTTTTAAGCGGTAGAGAAAGAAAATCACTCCGAACAAAAAGAGTAAGTGGTCATATCCGGTGACCATATGCTTTGCGCCCAGGTAAATGAACGGGAGAAGCATGGTCCCCGAGCTTTCCTGTATGTAGCCCTTGTCTCCTGCGGTCACGCCATGAGCATTGGCATCAACGGCAAGAAATAATAAAATCGAGATAAAAGCCACAAGGATAAACGAATCCTTGCCCATGGCTTTCTTTGCTAAAGCAACCATAAGTAAAACCTCATAGGATGTTTCACCGAGACAAAACAATTCGGCAAAACTCCGGTAAAGAATCTGTTGTTTTTAAAATATTTGTTTAATAGAAATCAGGCAAGCTGGGGTGGACCACGGATGATCAGAAAAGCGGTATAGCGTTTTTTCTTGTACGACAGGGTTTGGGTGAGGGGGTAAGTTTTGTCGAAAAAGATATGTCCCAGAGTATAGGCAGGGACAAAATCAGTCAACAAATCGAAATTTATATCCGTTGTTGATTTTGAGCGAGCGACATTCCAGTCGGTTTTTTTCTTGTAGTTGTGTTCGTTTTTATCTTCGTGCGAAGAGTCATTTTCGTGATGTTGATGATTTTGGCCGTAGTCAGGTTCTGGTACTAAGGGGTGGGCGCTGACTGTGAATGCTACCGAGTCATTTGTGTGAAAATGATGTAAGTGGGCAGATTGATAGACTTGACCGACACAAACAAGGGTCAGGAATAAGAAGCAGGCAATATGCCATAGTTTATGTAAAAAGTTGATTCTACTCATGCTGGGCACTGATAGCATAAATCTGTGTTTTTTCCTCCTTAAAACTTATTCACCAAGCAACTGACACAACGACAATCAAGCTGAGAGTTAAAAATGGGAGCGTCTCAAAAGTTATTTCAGAAGATTTCGACTGCCTGAAAGCAGCCTATGGGGACAAATATCAGAAACCCTGCAATTGACACACTCAAGAAATTCTCAGAAATCCTCTCATATTGTTTTGATGCAGAGAAACTTACAGAAATGCATAATTCTTACTGATCCTGAAACAAGAAAATGGCTACCAAGAATCGTTCCCAGGTGGCCAAAATTGTGTATTACAGCTTCCCGAATACCTCTATCAATAGAGCCTCTTGCAAAAGTCCTGAACTAAGTCTATTCAAAACAACATTGAGCCTTGGTTCTCGTCTTCAAACGAAAAAGCCGTGTCAGGAGGTGATCTGTTTGGCCATTTTTACCTTTTTGTACGGACGTCTCCCTCGTCGCTCAGTTTTTAGTTCTTTGTCAATCACCAACCAGTGACTTTGAGCAACTGGTCGGCAAACAGGGTCACGATGCCGAACATCGCATGCATCATGACTTTGTCCGGGCCGCGCACCTGAACGCTGCGACCTCCGAACTCGTCCTTGAATCGGCCATTGCAGCGCTCCACCGAGGTGCGTGCATATTCCGGAGCAAACCGGCCACCGATTCCGCTGCAAAGTGGGCCACCCGTTTCGGAGCAAACTGGTCCAGGCATTCCGGTGTAATGTGGGCCACTGATTCCGCTGCAAACTGTGCCATTTTTT
>Ga0306868_1000065_pt1 | contig 95578 bp, 85 predicted proteins | sample AntRauTorckE6832_FD_190411 | JGI IMG/M metagenome (GOLD analysis project Ga0306868, IMG submission 190411) | Saline lake microbial communities from Rauer Islands, Antarctica - Metagenome Torckler E6 #832 (v2) (version 2) | ecosystem: Environmental > Aquatic > Non-marine Saline and Alkaline >... | reverse complement strand
ATTGCGAACCTTGGCTTTACGTTGAGCCATTTGAGTTTTTGCAGAGTCACTGTCGATAAACACCGCAGCATCAGAATCAAGCTTGTCGAACGCAAGGTTAACTTGTTCAGTAAGCCAAGCATCATGAGATAACGCCTTTCGTTGTTGCTCGGCGAGCTGCTCAGTTAGTTCACGACAAGCGTCGCTAAGAGTGCGACCTTGGCTTTCAGCCATTTGCTGGGCTAAACGTTTTGTTTCATCGTCAACACGAAATTGAATTCTAGTGTCCATAGGTTGCTCCTGCAATTAGCGTGTGTACAAATGTTAGCACACGCATCACTGACAGACAACTCACAGTTTAATCAACCGGACGGAAAAAACGTCTGCGAGTGCCCTATGGTCAGATCTTGCATGGCAATTCACAACTTGACCCTATCGCTCTCTTGGCTCCGCTGTACAGGTGATCTTGGCGTTAAGGCTCAAAATTGATCGTAGCATCCACCAATGGCGAAAATGTAGATGTGGTTGTCATCGAATTTGTAAATGATACGATCTTTTTGGCTCAATCTGCGCGACCAGAAGCCGGTAAGATTGTGACGAAGTGCTTCGGGCTTACCCGTACCTGCAGTCGGATCCCCCCGAAGCATTTCTTTTAAAACCGAACAAAGGGCTTTATGCAAACGCTTATCTTTTGTTCTAAGTTCTTCGTAAGTAGCCCACGTGTTACCTTCAAACACCAAGGATCTCATCCATTTCTCCATCCGTTGGTGTGTAACCGGAACGCTGAGCATGCGTGCGTGCAGATTCAGCGATTTGCATCATCAGGCTGGAATTTTGGAGGACATAAAGAGTCTCCTGGTCACGTTCCCAATCTTCAGCACTAATAACAATAAAATCGCCACCGCTACGGCGGGTTACTTTAAGTGGTTCGTGATCGCTGGTTGCTTTTTCGACGAAATTTTTTATGTTTGAACGAAACTGGTTTACGCTAACACTTTTCATGTGACACCTCCTTTTGTGTACCGACTTTCTGTACATAATGGCATGTCTTTGGAAATTAAGCAATCGGGTGGAATGCGCGCTTATTTTGTGAATTATGCAGTGACTACATGTATCTTTGATACCGCTCCATCCATTGCCATCCCACATTAAATTTTCCGGCTGGGCAACCGTCAGCAGGAAGTTTTTTTCTGTGACGATGACTATCGTGTCAATATCGTACCCATGTCTGAATGGTTTACCAGGTACCAGGTTGAAATAAGGATATGGGGTCTGATGCCCAATTATGTCCACCTGAAATTCCCCCGAAGTTGGGCAGCGCTTATCTGCTCATGAGCGGCTATTATCAGAGCCATTATGGAGGTGTGGCTACTAAGGTAGTTGTTCATTGACATTGCTTTTGACATTTTTCAAATGGATACTATACTTATCACTAAGTGGCATTGTGGGTACTTTAATAGTCATTTGGGGTTTTGATATGGCAAAGAAAAGAATCTTTTCGAATTACGCTAAGGAAGCAGCATTATTGCTCGGCCAGCAAATTAAGCTTGATCGCAAGAAGCGCAAATGGTCTGAAGCAAATCTTGCGGAACGCGCAGGCATTTCAAGGAGAACACTCCAAAAAATAGAAGCTGGTGAGATGACACCGGCTATTGGTCTTGTGTTTGAAGTTGCCTCATTGGTGGGAGTCCCTTTGTTTGAGCAGGAGAGTCAAAGGCTTTCAACTAGCATCGATTTAACCCAGAGCAAAATTGCTCTTCTCCCAAAGCGGATAAGAGAGCAAACGAAAGTGGCCGATGATGACTTCTAAGCAAAACAACAAAGAAGCCTATGTCTGGATTTGGTTGCCGGGAGAAACCGAGCCTGTGGTTGCCGGAAAGCTTGAGGCCGCTAACGGTGTCATCCAATTTAACTATGGTAAGAGTTATTTGCAACGACCGAATTCTATTCCTATATATGAGCCTGAGCTTCCTTTGCAGCGCGGTGTTTTGCCCCTCCTCGGTGATTTGGAAGTTCCAAACTGTATCCGGGATGCAGCGCCTGATGCATGGGGACGGCGCGTTATTATCAATAGGCAGTTAGGAAAAAAGGGCCGTGATACGGATACCGCTGAACTGGACGAATTGACCTATCTGCTTGAGTCGGGGTCTGATCGTATCGGAGCGCTTGATTTTCAGCGTTCACCAAGTGAATACGTCCCAAGATCAGGCAACAATGCCAGTTTGGAAGAATTGCTGGAATCCGCAGATCGGGTGGAAAAAGGCGTGCTTTTAACTCCTGAGCTTGATCAGGCATTATACCATGGCAGCTCCATTGGTGGGGCGCGCCCCAAGGCTTTGATTGAAGATCATGGAACAAAATATATCGCTAAATTTTCATCCAGTAGTGATACCTACAGTGTGGTTAAAGCCGAATATATTGCAATGAGGCTGGCTGGTATGGCGGGGCTGAATGTTGCTCCGGTTAAAATGGTAAAGGCATCCGGCAGGGATGTATTGCTGGTCCAGCGCTTTGACCGCATCCATGTTGTTTCAGGGTGGCAACGAAAGAGCATGGTTTCTGCTTTGACCCTGTTTGGGTTGAGCGATATGACTGCGCGTTATGCCAGTTATGAAGAGCTGGCGCAGATTATTCGCGCGCGTTTTACCAGGCCTAAACAGACTCTGCATGAGCTATATGGCCGTTTGGTGTTTAATATCTTATGCGGGAATACGGACGACCATGCCCGGAACCACGCCGCATTTTGGGATGGAAGTGAACTGACATTGACTCCGGCCTATGATATCTGTCCACAAAACCGCGCAGGTAATGAAGCTACGCAAGCCATGTTGGTTGTCGGTGATAGTCGTTTCAGCCAGCTCAAGACCTGCCTTGATGCTGCACCTCACTTCCTTCTTTCTGAAAATGAGGCAGTTGGCATTTTTGATAGAACGGAAACGGTCATTCGTGAAAATTGGGATGTAGTGTGCGAAGAAGCGGAGCTAAGCACGGTTGATAAGGCTTTGATGTGGAAACGTCAATTTCTCAACCCGTTTTCCACTGAGCGGTAATTGAGTGGGAATTTATATTGGACGATTTTTTCATTTCTGAAGGCTCTAGTTGATGTTTTTGTATTATCCAGCTAGGCAACCGTTAGCAGGAAGCTTTTTTCTGTGACGATGACTATCGTGTCTATATCGAACTCATGGTTTACCAGGTATCAGGTTGGAATACGGATATGGTGAAGGATGCCCAATTATGCAGGGTTGTGTGTCAGGTCTTTAATTGCAATATTTCTCTGGATGCCTATAGAATTGCATAGAATTAAACGGAGGAAACCGTATGAAGGTATTTTTAGGCATAATTGCTGGCTTAATGGCTATTTTGTTATGCAGTTGCAGCGGCGCTCCCCCAACTGATCAGCTCGGTCTGCGCCATAACCGCCTGCATCCCTGTCCGGATTCTCCGAACTGTGTTTCTACTTCTGAGGCTGACCCTGACCAGCAGGTAGCTCTTTTCAAGCTTCAGATCGAATCCACAGCGGCCTGGGCAGCAATAGTGGATACAGTCACAGAATTACCCCGCACCCGGATCGTTACCCTGACTGACAATTATCTTCATGCCGAGTGCCAGAGTGCTGTCTTTGGATTTGTGGATGATTTGGAATTACACTTACTGCGCGAGCAACAAAAGGTCGGCATCCGGTCGGCGGCGCGCCTGGGCTACTACGATTTCGGGGTTAATCGGAAGCGCGTCCAGGAGCTGCGTTCAAAGCTGAATGCTGCAGGAGTGGTCAGAAAAGCGGTACAATAATAGTATGGTGGGGCTACGGGAAAGTATGCAAATATTAAAAATTCCAAAAGAGCAGGGAGTTTAATATTCTGTGCCCCGAGCTATCCAGCGGGTGGGGGCTCAGCCCTGCCCAGTCAGGCCTCAGGAATAATATTGGTCCTTAAATATGCGTTTAATTATGGAAAAGAGGGTACAATCAAGGCCCGAAGAGATATTTAATGGCCTTAGCCATGCTCTAACATTGATTGCAGGCATCTCGGCAACGCCATTTCTCATAATCCGGTCTATAAGTTTCGGTAACGTTGGATTTCTAGTTGGGGCTGGTATATTTTGCGCATCTATTATCCTGCTCTATCTTTCGTCGACCATTTATCACTTTCTCCCCCATGGCCGAGCCAAACGGGTATTTCATGTATTCGATCATTCAGCTATATTTCTTCTTATAGCAGGAACCTACACCCCATTTGCTCTTGGCGTGTTTGGTGGAGCACTTGGCTGGATTCTTTTTGGAATAACCTGGGGAATAGCCGCAATAGGAGTACTGTTAAAAACGTTGGTTGGCGCAAGATATCCCATAGTTTCTACCAGCCTGTATTTATTTATGGGCTGGATTATTATTTTTGTCATCAAACCACTTATTGCGATAACACCGATGCCGGTCATAATGTGGCTTGTTGCCGGAGGCGTATTTTATACAGCAGGAGTTGCTTTCTACGCCCTCGATTCACTTTTCCGATATAGCCATTTTATATGGCATCTATTCGTTGCCGCCGGCACAGCATGTCACTATGTCGCGATCTACCGCTATGCGGCCTAATCCATAAGGATAGGCAGGGCGAGACACGAGCGGCGATCTTTCCATGGATGACCCCCCCAATTGCGCGAAAAATATTCAGTACCGCTCCGTTCATTTGTACCTTTTCTTCTGATCTCGTTTGGATTGGCCTGGGGTATCCTTGGACTGTATATCTTTGTTCCTGAATACATGGGAAAGACGTTCGGCCAGCTTACGGGCCACCACCCGCTTTTCTATCTGGCAGTGTACTCACCTGCAATAGCAGCGTTTACTGTAGTTATCCGTTACGGCGGATTTACAGGCCTGCGGCGATTCCTGGGGCGTGTGCTGCTCTGGCGTTGCAGTGCCGCCTGGTACGCTTTTCTGATTATTGGTATACCTTTGATCTTCATCTGCTGTTCCTGGCTCAGAGGAAATCTTTTTACTGAACCTTTTCCGTTCCAGTCCTTTCAGTCTTTGGGTGTGGCGTTGGTCCTTGCCGTAATTAAAGGTCCGATGGAAGAGTTTGGCTGGAGGGGGCTCGCACTCCCGCTTCTTCAAAGAACGTTTGCTCCGCTCTGGGCCGGTCTGATTCTTGGTGCTATCTGGGGACTTTGGCATGTGCCCGCTTTCCTGTTAAGCGGAACCCAACAAAGCGAGTGGTCATTTGCCGCGTTCTTTGCTGGATGTCTGGCAATAAGCGTGATTGTAACGGCACTATTCAATGATTCTAAAGGCAGCATCCTGCTATCGGCGTTCTTTCACTTCTCACTCATGAATCCTGTATTCCCTGACGCCCAGCCCTATGACATATATTTGTTGATCGCTGTTGCGTTCCTGATCGTTTGGCGGAAAAGCAATAATATGTTGAAAAGACAAGGTGCTGTAGTGGAAGTAATTCCGCATTGAAAGACAGCTGAGGCAAAATATTATTTCATCGATTTTGAAAGGCCCTAGGGGCAAAGGAGAGCGACAAAAGTTAGGCTACAGGATCAGGTCTTGCATTGTGATTATCGTGGGAGTTCCCCCTTCCTGCCAGGAGATCATGAATATGAGTGAAATCAGCGGCGAATCACCCTATGGGGCGAGCACTCTTGCTGGCGGCGATGGTAGTCGTCAACCGTCAGAGAATGAAATAAAAGTCGCCCGTTTCCAGGGAACACACGTTGCGGAAGTGGCTAAGAAGCTATCAGCCTAATAGTTGAAGCCGACCGCTGCTACGCGCTGCTCCGTACCGGCGGCTTATCACTGCGTTAGTTGCCCATATGGTCCAGCTACTCAATTAGGGAATTTTTGTTTCTGGTGCAGAACTCGCAGAATACGAATCGTTGAACCATCAACAAAATAGGAAACGATCATTGAAACTTCAGGAATAATGAGTAATCTGCCTCGGATTCCATCTGGTTGAACGCCCATCAAGGGTTGATCAATTAAATTCTCAACTTTCGCCTCAATGATTTCATCGGTTTTTTCAGCAGCATCTGGGTTGAAGTCATAAAGAAACTCGAAAATTTTTTCACGATCATTCAACGATTCTTCTTCCCAGAAAATCATTGGCGGCCCCGATTGCGAACCTTGGCTTTACGTTGAGCCATTTGAGTTTTTGCAGAGTCACTGTCGATAAACACCGCAGCATCAGAATCAAGCTTGTCGAACGCAAGGTTAACTTGTTCAGTAAGCCAGGCATCATGAGATAACGCCTTGCGCTGTAGCTCGGCGAGCTGCTCAGTTAGTTCACGACAAGCGTCGCTAAGAGTGCGACCTTGGCTTTCAGCCATTTGCTGGGCTAAACGTTTTGTTTCATCGTCAACACGAAATTGAATTCTGGTTTCCATAGGTTGCTCCTGCAATTATTGTGTGTACAAATGTTAGCACACGCATCACTGACAGACAATTAACAGTTTAATCAACCGGACGGAAAATACGTCTGAAAGAAAAGATGAGAAACATGGTCAGGTCGTGCATTGCAACATTCCTGCAGGTGCCCTGAAAATAGGGTAGCGTAAAATATCCATCCCCTTTTTCGACACCTCGATTGCCGAAAACCCGGCCAGTAAATCCCCCCATTTGACAAACAATCATCTATTGCTACCCTCCATGGGTATATGGGGAAGTTGTAGTATTGGTGACTTTAAGAAATATCCACAGTGTCACCTGATAGCATAGATTTTCCCCTTATGCCGAAAGAAGATTTAATCAGGTAAAAGCCTGCGCTTCCGCGGCCAGTAGATATCGGGGATATTCATGCTGTTGCTGCGAACGCAATACCTGGCTGAACCCTTTGATGCTTGTCATACGGAGGTGGAATGAGGTCGCTCTCGAGTACAGGGTTTGCGCTGTTCGGTGCAGCCCTGATCGCAATCAGTTACGGGCTCGCGCGCTTCGCTTTCGGTCTGTTCGTACCCCCTATCCGCGCCGAACTGGAGCTTACGCCTTATGTAATCGGCTTCATCGGTGCGCTGCCGCTTATCAGTTTTATCCTCGCTTCGGTGGTCGCACCGTTCGCAGCAGATCACCTGGGTGCGCGCCGGACAGCTTCACTCTCATGTGTTTTCGGCGTCGTGGGGTTGGCGCTGATCAGCCAGGCTTCTGGCGTTGTCCCCCTCGCTGCGGGAGTATTCGCTTGTGGTATCTGCACCGGACTTATGATGCCAGCGCTTACGGCTGCGATGCAGGTGGTGGTTGACCGCTCCATTCACGGACGCGTGAGTTCGGTCATGAACGCGGGGACCAGCGTTGGGGTGGCGGTTGCCGTCCCGATGGTTCTCTTCCTCGCCAACGCCTGGCGTATAGCTTATATGTCCTTTGCTGTTCTGGCTGGCATCGGCTTGGTTGCTGCGTGGTTCTTCATCCCTGCAGTGTCGCGGGTCATGCCTTCGAACGCCGCACCGCCGGAGCCGATCAGCTCCATGCAGTGGTCACGCCTCTTCAGGCTTTCCATGTTTGCTTTTGCGATGGGCTTTGTCTCTTCCGCATACTGGATCTTCGCACCTGATCTGTTGGCGACCCTTGGCAATTTGTCTTCCGGTGCAAGTGGCTGGCTGTGGCTCGCAGTTGGTGTAGCCGGGCTCGGAGGCGCTGTGGTGGCCGACCTGGCAGACCGCAACAACCCGCCCATTACCCATGCGTTAATGCTGATGATGCTGTCCACGAGCCTGGCATTGCTTGCAGCCAGTCCCGGTCAGCAGGCTATCGCAACATTTTCCGCGCTGGTCTTTGGCCTGGCCTATATGAGTTTGACGGGGCTCTATCTGATGACCAGCATCCGCCTCTTGCCTGGCCGACTCGCGATGGGGCCAGTACTCCCATTCATGGCTGTTTCGCTGGGGCAGGCGGCTGGCTCACCCATCGTTGGCATGCTGGTGGATGGATTCGGTTACACTGATTCGTTTGCCATGTTCGCCGTGTTCGGCACGTTGGTGGCAATTATATCACCGCTGTATCCGCGTTACCTTGAGTACGAGTCTGCTGAGGAGGAGATTGAGGACGAAACCGGCCTCCAGGCGGCGTTTGATTACCAACTTCAGGACGAGGATGGTGAACCACTGGATATTGCTTCGGGAGAAGCCCAGGATTCCTAGAGGTATTTTTGTAAGTACCTGTAAATACAGAGATAGGTCTTGTGTTGCTGGATTTTTTCAGAGAAATATTGTGATTCAAGACTTAGCCCTATTACCCTGCTATTTCCTCAAACATCCTCCACCTACCCACTATAATTTGTATTTCTGGAATTTTATAAAAGTGTTCCTGCAATAAGTTATAGATTCGGGTGTCTTTGCGTCTGGTAGATGAAATTTTTTGTTTGCCAACGTTTTAATAACCTGTGTATATCTATTAAAACAGAAAACAAACAGTGTATTATTTTTGAAATTATGATTGTGCTCTTCATCTTTGCAGGAAGTTACAGGAGGGAATAGCAGCATGCCTCAATGGTTGAAAAAAGTTTATGCGAGCCTGGAAGAAACCCTGTTTTTTACATTGACACGTAAATTTTCCGGCAATGTGCTGTTTATGCTTCTGGCAGTGGTGGCGGGCTTTGTTCTGCTGCGCTGGGAGCAGGGTCAGGTATTAGAGTTGTTGCGGGCGCAGGCTGATCCGGCGGCAACTATACAAAAGATAGAGGTCGTGCAGGCCCACAGCAGGACGCTGTATCTGCTGATAATAGCGCTCGGGGCGGTGGTCGGAGTGGCTATTGTGATGTTTCTGCGTTTTATGGTGGCACTCCCACTGCGCCGGATCAGCACAATTTTGTACCAGATAGGCAGCGGGCGCGGCGATCTGTCGCGGGACATTCCGTTGCAGACCCATGATGAGATTCGCACCCTGAGTGAGAACTACAATCAGTTTATGGAGCAGTTGCGCACTATGGTGGCGCAAATACGGCGTAATGGTCTGCTGATTGCGGTGGAATCAGCCAAGGTTGGACAACAGGTGGCCCAATCCTCTGTGGCCACGCGCCAGCAGCAGGAACTGGCGGATACGATCTACAGCAGTAGCAGTGAGACCGCAGCGGCAACCAGTGAGATCTCCGATAACACCCAGAGTATTCAGGCAAATACCTCAGAGCACCTGGATAATGCACGGGAGTCACTCAGGGATTTGCAGCAGGCCAATGGCACCATGCAGGATGTTAGGCAACGCATGGTAAATTTTGAATCTCTGGTGGAGGATTTGAGTGAAAAGTCTAAAGGGATTGAAGATGTAATAGGAACCATCCAGGGTATCTCGAATCAGACCGGGTTGCTGGCCCTCAATGCTGCCGTGGAGGCGGCGCGCGCAGGTCAGGCCGGGCGTAGCTTTTCCGTTGTGGCCGAGGAGGTGAAAAAGCTTGCGGGAGAGGTGCACGTAGCCACCGAGGGGATCAGTAGCACTATTCATGGCATGGTGCAATCTGTGGGGCAGACTCTTGAGGAGATTCGCCAGATCAGTGCCCAGGTACAGGAAACCGGTGCAGCGGTAGAACACTCCTGCGAGCGTTTTGATACCATGGTCGAGGGCCTTGAAAAGACCAACGATAATTTGCAACGCATAAGTGCTTCGGTGGAGCAGCTTTCCGCTTCGACGGACATGGTGCATGAGAACATCAGTGAGGTGAAAAATCTCAGTACCGGAGTAGATCAATCCATGACGGCAGTGCAGGGATTTTCTGTGGATCTTAACCGTAACACCCAGGCGATGCAGGAACTGGTATCGCGGTTTCAGATCGGTCGTGGCAACCTGGAACATATCCTCAATCAGGCAAGGGTCTACCGTGAACGTTGTCAGGAGTTTCTGGAACATCTCGTCAGTCATGGGGTAAACGTATTTGATACCCACTACCAGACCATAGCAGACACGGATCCGCCTAAATATGAAACAGTTTATACCCGCTACTTTCCTGAAGGGTTGCAGCCTCTTTACGATGAAGCGGTGCAGAATATGGCCGGAGGGGGATTCTGTCTGTGCGTGGATCAGAACGGCTATGCTCCGACACATAACAGTTTTTATGCGCGCCCGCTGAGCGGTGATGCGCAGACAGACCTGACGCAGAGCCGTGACCGGCGTATTTTTGATGATCCCACCGGGATTGCGGCGGCGCGCAACCAGGAGAACTTCCTGCTGCAGACTTACTGTCGCGATACCGGGGTGATCATGAGTGATTTGAGTCTGCCGTTAACCGTACAGGGGCAGCACTGGGGGGCTATTCGCTTTGGTCTCGATCCTGAGGTGTTGTTGCAGTAGGCTGTGGTAATGAAGCTGGAATTTGTCTGGGGGAGGGGTGTGATATCGCAAATGCATTAATGGTGGCCCCCAACCTGATTGCCATTCTGTTGTCGCCGCTGGCGGTGGAGCAGACATGGCGGCATTTTTCTTCAACAGGGGATCGGAGCAAAGCGTAAGACATCTCCTGAGGAAAGTATAGGATGTTCTTGCTTTCCTTTTTTTAACACTTAACCGGGCCATGTCCTGGATTGCAATATTTTAGCGCCTGTAAGCTTGAGTACTGCCGGGGGAGTGCTAGAGTTATATTAAATATAGCTGTAGTGGCCGTGGATGTTCCCACCAACATCTTACCCGGGAGGCATGGCGTGTTCAAATCACCCATCCTGTTTGTGCTGCGCAACCTGTTGCGTCTGCGCTATCGTATCGAAACAAAAGGCCTGGATAATATTCCTCGTGATGACAAAACGGGAATGTTGTTTTTACCCAACCACCCCGCCCTGATTGATCCACTGATTGTCAATGTGTTGTTGCAGCAGCGCTTTTCGGTGCGTCCTCTGGCCGATCGGGGGCAGGCGGAAAATCCGCTCACCGGGTTTCTCCTCAATAAAATTAATGCACTCCTGATTCCGGATTTGCGCCAGCAGTGCAATCAGGATGACTGTGACGATATCACCGAGGTACTGCAGCTGATGGAACACAGTCTGGAACGGGGTGAGCATTTGCTGGTCTATCCCGCCGGGCGTATCTATCGCGGTCCTAAGGAAGAATTGGGTGGCTGCAGTGCCGTGGATCGGCTGGTTAAAGCCGTGCCAGAGGCGCGGGTGGTGCTGGTACGCACTTCAGGGTTGTGGGGCAGTCGTTTCAGCCGCGCCCATGGGCGAAATCCTCACTTCTTTAAAATCCTCCTCGCTATGCTGCCGAAGTTACTGCTGAATGGTGTGTTCTTTATGCCCAGACGTAAGGTAACGCTTGAGTTCAATGAAGCAGCGGACTTTCCGCGTCAGGGCAGGCGCCAGGAAATCAACACCTATCTGGAAGCCTTTTACAATGAAGTAGCGCAACCGGCTTTTACCGTGTCTGATTATTTCTGGCAGGGGAGCAGGATAAAAGAGTTGCCGCCACTCCCGCAGGTGCAGCTTGCATTTGATGCCAGCCATATTCCGACAGCAACACGGGAACTGGTGGAGGAGAAACTCAAGGAACTCGGTGGTTACACCAGGATCAATGATGACATGACCCTGGCCTATGATCTGGGGCTCGATAGTCTGGCGGTGATGGAGTTTTTGACCTGGTTGAATGAGGAGTTCTGCGTTGATGTGGAGCGCCTTGATGCTTTACAGCGGGTATCTGATTGTCTGCTTGCTGCACATGGGGAAGGCCCGGGTTTTGCTGCAAAGCCACTGAATAAGATAGCCGATGCCTGGTTTGATCAGCGCTCGGACAATATCCTGGCTTTCCGTGAAGCCGACAATCTTGCGCAATTGATCCTTTACCAGGCGAAAAAAAATCCGGGTCAGGTGATTGTCGCCGATCAACAGGGGGGTGCAAAGACCTGGCGTCAGCTACTGAGCAGCGTGCTGGCCCTGCAACCGATGTTACATGATATAGAAGAGGATTCGGTGGCCATCATGTTGCCAGCATCGGTTGCCGCCTGTGTATGCTGGCTTGCAGTGGTTTTTAGTGGCAAACGACCGGTGCTGTTGAACTGGACCACCGGAGAACACTATATGGCCCGCGCCCTGGAGCAAAGTCAGGCAAAACGGGTGCTGACTTCGTCCACTTTGATCGACAGACTCAGGAGGCGGGGTATTGATGTGGGCAGGGTGGAGGCGGAGTGGTTGGCGCTGGAAGATCTGGTTGGCCGGTTGAGCCTGATCGACAAAATTAAAGCGCGGATCAAAGGGCAGTTCTTCAATGCATTTTTGTCGGCGGAAAACATCCATGGCATCGCCGCGTTGCTGTTTACCAGTGGGAGTGAGGCGCTGCCCAAATCGGTTCCGCTCAGCCATCGTAACATCCTCACCAACATGGATGACATGACCCGGGTAATCCCTCTGCAGGAAAGCGATCGCCTGTTGGGCATGTTGCCGCCGTTTCACTCCCTGGGGCTCTCGTGTACCATTGTCATGCCACTGTGTCTCGGCTTGCGCACCGTATATTACCCGAATCCTACCGAAGGAGCGATTCTGGCTCAGCATGCGGAAGCTTACCGTTGTTCGGTACTGGTCGGCACGCCTACCTTTCTCGCAGCCATTTCCGGAGCTGCGCATGAAAATCAATTACAGAGCCTGCGCATGATCTTTACCGGCGCGGAGAAGTGTCCCGAGTCCACCTATCAGCTCCTTGCTGAACGCTGCCCGCAGGCCACGGTATGTGAGGGTTACGGGGTTACGGAATGCTCACCCCTGATCAGCGTCAATCCACCGCAACATCCGGTGCCGGGAACCATAGGCCAGGTGATGCCGTCGATGGAATATCGGTTGGTGCATCCGGAAACGCTGCAGGTGCTGGTCGATGATGAACCAGGTCTTTTGGTGGTACGGGGGCCGAATGTGTTCAACGGATATCTGGAAGACAGTATCAAATCCCCGTTTATCGATCTCGATGGCAAAGCCTGGTACAACACTGGTGATCTTGTGCAACGCAATGAACATCAAGGTTTGACCTTCTGTGGGCGGTTCAAACGCTTTGTCAATCTCGGGGGTGAGATGCTTTCCCTGCCGGCTATTGAGGAGGCCATTGCTGCGGCTCTTGAATTGCACAATGTTCCGCTGGAAGGTGATAGCCCACTGCTGGCCGTTGAAGCCGTTAACCCGAACACCCACCCGAAGCTGGTGCTGTTCAGCCGTGTGCCGTTGGAACGTGAGCAGGTGAATCGGGTGATTAGGGAAGCCGGGCTGTCGCCCCTGCACAATATCCGTCAGATCCGCCTGGTGGAGGAGATCCCGCTTCTTGGTAGCGGTAAGATCAATTACCGGGCGTTACGCGAGATGCTGGAGGAGGACTTGTTCTGATCGGCAATTTGCCCTATATGGAATTGCACACATTGACCATCAAAACGCGGTCTGGCGTTTTCCCTTCCATCCTCGCTCATCCCATCCTCAAATACACATAATATGGAACAGAATCTGCACACTGTGCAAAAGCCTTGGAATTTTGCGGGCCTGAATCGGCTCTTGGAGTTAGAAGTGTACTCTTTTTGAGTAGAGAGTGTTTTTGTGGTGTTCGCTGCAAACTCACATTGCAGCAGCGAGATACTGCCTAGGTAAGATCATGCTTTAAGGCCTGTAATCGGGGACTTAATCCCTGAGAGCAATAGCGAACCGGCTGCAATATCTACTCCAGATCCGATAATCCGGCCAGTACTGTGTGTGTCACAAGTTGTTTTTGTATTACTCAAAGAGGAGAGTACAGATGCCAGTTTTTTTAACCATGTTATTGATGTTAATCCTTTTTCCAGCCAGCGGCTGGTGCCTTTCCGGCCCGGTTGATAGCGGTACAACTGCCTGGATGATGATGTCCGTGGCTCTGGTGTTGTTGATGATCCCCGGCCTGGCCATGTTCTATGGCGGCCTCGTGCGTACCAAAAATGTTCTTTCAACCATGATGCACAGCTATGTGTGTCTGGCAATTATCGGAGTCCTGTGGGTGGCGGTGGGTTACTCGCTCACCTTTGGTTCGAGTATTCTTGGCGGGTTTGTCGGCTGGAATAAGGATTACTTCTTTCTTCAGGGGATAGATTCCACGATTACGGACGGAATTCCTGAATACATCATGGCCATGTTTCAGGGCAAATTCGCGATTATCACACCGGCTTTGATCAGTGGTGCGATCGCTGAGCGCGTATATCTGCGGGGCTACACGGTATTTATTACTTGCTGGTTTCTCTTGATCTACTGCCCTCTGTGTCATTGGGTCTGGGCTCCGGATGGCTGGTTGTTCAATTTGGGCAGTGCCGGTGTAATTGACCTGGCTGGCGGGCTGGTTATTCATGTTTCCGCCGGTACCAGTGCCCTGGTTGCTGCCTTGTATATAGGTAAACGTCGCGGCTTTCCGCAAAAACCCATGCAGCCCAATAACCTGGTGATGACCATGATGGGTGCCGGACTTCTGTGGGTGGGCTGGTTTGGTTTTAATGCCGGCTCCACCCTGCAAAGCGGCCTGGATACCGCGCGCGCCCTTACCATGACGCAGATTTCCGCTTCCAGCGGAGCTTTGACATGGCTGGCTATCGAAGGGCTGGTGTTGCGTAAGGCAACGGCACTGGGCTTTGCTTCCGGAATTATAGCGGGGCTGGTAGTAATAACCCCGGCGGCGGCTGTGGTTCAGCCGGTTGGGGCCATATGTCTTGGCGCGGCATCATCCATGCTGTGCTACTATGCGGTGCAGCTTAAGATGAAACTCAAATACGATGACAGCCTCGACTGCTTCAATATTCACGGTGTGGGAAGTGGTATGGGGGTTCTGGCCCTGAGCTTTTTTATCCGCGACAGTTGGATGGAGTCTGCCGCAGCTAATGCTGGTGGGCATTGGACAGTCTGGGATCAGTTTCTGGTCCAGCTTACAGGTATGGGGGCAACCATCGCCCTGTCGTTGGTTGGAACCCTGGCGATATGCTTCGCAGTGGAAAAGACCGTGGGGCTGAGGATTGATGAACAGAGTGAAGTTGAAGGTCTCGATCAATCCCTGCACGGAGAACGCGGCTACGGCATGCTCCATTCTTCATTTTTCAAATAGTTGAACATACAAGATCTTTTTTGATTGTCTAATCATGGATCAGTAAATAACCCCCGGCATGCTTCCAAAGGACAACATGCCGGGGATTTTTATATTCAGCTTTCATCTTCTTTTTGTGCAAATGCTTCAAGCAAACCCACAATGCGATACTCTGCGCGGCGCAGATCGCACAGAGCGCTGGTCTGCTGATATTCAGCCCGAGTGCGGGCGGTAATGGCCTGGAGCAGCTCGGCTACGGTACTGATCCCCTCCTGGTAGCTCAGGCGGTTTATGCGCAGGCTCTCTTCTGCCTGCTGTATATTTTCCCGCGCTACTTCCAGATTATCCCGCGCTACGCCGCGATCGAGGAAAAGATTATCCAGTTGCAGCTTCAGGCTTGCCATATGCTCCTGCGCCAAAGCCTGTTGGGTGGCGGCTTCCTGTTGCCATTGGCTTTCCCGTGCCTTTATCCGGCCCCCCTGATATATATTCCAGTTAAGTTCGAGCATAACAGTGACAGCGTTCTCATCCTCTTCCCCCTGTCCCGGTGCCCAGCTGTCTTCTTCCTGGGTCCAGTTCAGGCTGAGGTCGGTGCGGGGCAGGTGTCCTCCCCAGGCGGCGCGGGCGCGTTTTTGCGCCGCAATACGACCGGCCTGGAATCGTTCCAGGCTGCTGTGTTTCTGCAACAGCTCAACTGCTTCAGCTGCGGAATGGAGGGGAACTTCACAGGTAAGAGGAGAAAAATCCAGCATCTGCTGTTCCAGGTTCAATCCGGTCTCACGCGCAAGGGTGTTGCGCGCCTGTTGCAGCCGGGTGCGCGCCGCATTGCGTTCATAGCGGGCCTGGTGCGCAGCGACCTGGAGGGCCAGGAGTTCATCCCGGCGCAGCACGCCGGCATCGTAACGCAGTTGTGCGTCAGCGGCCTCGCGCTCGTGCTGTTTCAGTGCCTTTTGCGCCGTTTCCAGCCCCTGGCGCGCTTGCCACAGGTCGATAAACGCCAGCGTGACGCTCAACTGCACCTGTTGTTCCGTAGCGTCGAGGTTGAGAAGGGCCGCGTGCAACTCCTGTTGGCGTGCACTTGTTTCCGCTTTGTCACTCCCGCCATTGTACAGATTCCAGCGCATCTGTGCTCCGCCCTGATATGCAGGGGTGCGCTCGTACAGGGTGTCATCGCGGCTGCTCTCCTGTCCCCGGTAGAATAGATCGACCCTGGGCAGGTAACTGCCCTGTTGTTCCTGCACCCTGTGATCCTGGCGCTTGATCTGATGCTCCTGCGCCTTAAGGGCCTGACGCTGTTGCAGGGCTGCCTGCTGCAGATGCTCCAGACTTAATTGAGCCTGGGCCGCCAGGGGTGCGAATGTCAGGAGGAATAGAAGCAGAAAGTATTTATGCAGCTTGGTCATCACGTGGTTTCTCCCATCCTATGAAAAAGGCCAGCAGTGAGGGAATAACAAACAGGGTAAACAGGGTGCTTATGAGTAACCCTCCCAGCAGAACGCTGCCGATGCCGCGGTACAGCTCACTGCCTGATCCCGTTGCCAGCACCAGGGGCAGCATCCCGAACAGACTGGTAGTGGTACTCATGAAAATAGGGCGGATGCGGGTGCGTATGGATTCGCGCAGCGCTTCAAGCCCTTGCAGTCCCTCAAAGCGTACATTGTTCAGGGACTGATGCACGATCAGAATCGCATTGTTGACCACGGTTCCCACCAGGATGATGAAACCCAGCATCGTGAGCACGTCGAAGCCCTGGGGGGCGATCAACAGGTTTACCAGCTTTAGGCCTACAAAGCCCCCCGCCCCGGCCAGGGGGACGGAAAACAGAATAATAAGGGGATAGAAAAAGTTTTCAAACAATGCACTCATGAGCAGGTAGACGATGATTACCGCAAGGATCAGATTCCATTGCAGCGCTTTGGCGGTGTCTTCGAGTTTATCCGCGTTGCCGCCCAGGCGGGCTTCAACCCCATTAAGCTTGCCCTGCTCGCGCATAGGGGTGATCAATTGTTGGTCCACCATCTCCATAGCTTCCTGCAGAGCCACGTTGTCGGGTGGAGTCACCTGTAGTTTAATGGAGCGTTTGCGCTCGCGGTGGTCAACCTGGGTCATGCCCTGGGCGTATTCCAGGTGTGCTACATCACCCAGGCGCAGGAGTTCTCCGCGCCCGTTACTGATAGGGGCCTGTAGTATAGCTTCGGGGGAGTTGAAACGCAGATCATTACCTTTAAGCACCATATCAATCTGGCGTGTGCCGTCAGGTTTATAGTCATCGATCTGACGCCCATCCATGAGGATGTCGGCATATACCCCCAATTCCCTTTCGCGCAGGTCATGTGCGATCAGGCGCTGTTTGTCCGGTATGATCAACGCTTCCGGATAGCTCATCTCCAGAGAGGGAACCGGACGCACCTGGCTGCCGGGAATGAGTTGCATAACCCCGCCATACATCTGTCTGCCCACTCCTACCAGTTGCTCGAGGCTGGAGCCGGAAAGGATTACGTCAATGGTACGTCCCTCGCCGATGTCGCTCTCGAATATCCCCGCCTGGATACTGACTCCGAACATGTCGGGCAGTTTGTTCATAATCCGGTTCATGAAGGGGACCATCTCACTCGCCCTGGTTTCATGCACGCTGGTGGCGCCGAAGAGGGTGACATCCGGGGCGGCAACAAAGAACAGATCCTCAATCTGCGGGATGCCGTCGAGATTATCCTCATTCACATGTGGTTCTGCCTGAGAGTAGATGGTGTGGCCGATCTCCTTGCGTTTTTCCACCGAGAGACCCGGAGGTGGAACCAGGATGTTCAGGATCAGGTTGCGATTGCCCTGGGGGAGATATTCCGCTTTGGGAATGAGCCATACCACCAGCAGGATAGCGGCGAGGGTGAAACTACTCACGGTAAGGAGGCGGGTCCACACATTGCGGATACAGAAGTTTGCCGCGCTCATCAGTACTGCGGAGATACGGTTGCCCACCTTGCCGATAGGGTCTTCTTTGCGGGTTTTCTGTTTTTTGCGTTTGTAGAACTGATTCGCCAGACACGGAATAACCGCCACGGATACGAACAGGCTCAGAAGGATGGCAAAGGTGATAGCAATGGCGATATCTCTGAACAGCTGCCCGGCTTCCTGTTCGATGAACAGGATGGGCAGGAACACCGCTACGGTCGTGGTAGTGGAGGCGAAGACCGCCCCCAGAACCTCTCGCACTCCGTCATAGGCGGCATCATAGGCTTTTTTGCCCATCTGTCGATGCCGGTCTATGTTTTCCAGCACCACAATGGCGTTATCCACCAGCATCCCCACCGCAAAGGAGATCCCCGCCAGACTCACAACGTTCAGATTCCGTCCCATCACCCACAGGGAGATGAATGTCCCCACCACGGAAATGGGGATGGCAATGGCGGTAATGGCAGTGGAGCTGACACTGCGCAGATACAGCAGGAGGACCGCCACTGCGAGGAGACCGCCGATGAGGACATTGTTTTTCACCGTATCAATCGCGGTAAAAATGTACGGGGTCTGGTCATAGGCCCAGTGGAAATTGAGCCCTTTTTCAGCGAGGATTCCACTGTTGAGGTTATCCACAACCTTGCGCACGCGCCGGGTCAGCTCAATAACATTTGAACCTTGCTCCTTGCGCACCCCCACCACAATGGAGGTCTGCCCCAGATGCTGAACGGTCATGGTTTCTTTTTCGTACCCGATGCTGGAGGTGGCGAGGTCTGCGACCCGTACCTGGTTCAACCCGTCATCGGTGATTACAACATCAAGCGCTTCTTCCGGAGTCTGAAACTGGCCTACGGTGCGGATGCGGTAATCCTTCTTGCCGATTCCCAGCACCCCGGCGGAGGTGTTTTCGTTTGCCTGCTGCAGGGCCTGGGTCAGTTGGGAGATGCTTATACGGTGCCGCGCCAACTCCGTGGGATCCATCTCCACATGGAGCTCCTTCTCCGTACCGCCGGCCACAAACAGCGAGCCAACGCCGGGGACACGTTCCAGATGCTGGCGCACCTCGTCTTCAAAAAAGGTGAGGTATTCGTTTACGCTGTCCGGGTCACCTTGCGTGCGTTTCAGCAGCAGCCAGATGATAGGGGAGCTGTTGGCTCCAGCCGCATCTATCACCGGGCGATCGGCGTTTTGCGGATAGTCCGATACCTCATCCAGGGCATTGGAAGTGCGCAGCAGAGCCGCATCAATATCCGTACCTACGGCAAATGTGAGGCGGATCTCGCCGTAGTTGTTGAAGCTGCTGCTCTCCATCTCCATCAGGTTTTCCAGCCCTTTGAGGGCATCTTCCTGATCTTCTATGATGTCCTGCTCGATCTCGTAGGGTGTGGCTCCCGGCCAGGTGGTGCGGATGGTGATTTCCGGCATCTGCACATCCGGGGTCAGTTGCACAGGCAGGCTCTTGAGACCGATGATGCCGAACATGATGATGAGGATTACCACCACGGCGGTGGTAATGGGTTTGTTTATCAGATAGCGTATCAGGCCCATGATTTACTCCTTTATGATCTGCACAGGCTGTTCGGGGCGCAGACGTTCGTTGCCATCCACCACTACGGGCATTCCGGGCTGTAGAACAGGGCTTCTGGCCCCGGCAAAGGAGTCTTTGAAGGTCACAATCTGCAGGGGTGCGGGAGTCGCCTTGCCGTCGACGATCGTGTACGCAAGTTTCTGACCCTGATGGGTGATTATGGCATCGCGCGGGACCAGAAGCAGCTGTGTGGCCGGGCCTGTCGCTATGCGGCAGGTAAACGACATATTCTCTGCCAGCAGCTCTGGTGGTTCAGGCATATGGATGCGCAGCTCAAGATTTTTGGTCTGCAGGTTGGCCTGACCTGAAATCCCTTCGATCACCCCGGAGGTTTCCACCCCGGTAGCGTTCTGGCGCAAACCGACCTTCTGCCCCGGCTTATTAAAGGAGTAGAGCTCTTCATGCAGAGGAACCCGGACATATACATCACTCAGACTGCCCAGACGCGCAATGGGGGTGCCGGGGGTCACCCAGGCTCCCACATCCAGGTTTTTATTCAGCACCAGAGCGGTAAAAGGTGCGGTTATACGGCTTTTGTTCTTTTTAATCTGCGTCTGCTTAAGCTCGGCCTGGCGTGCCTGGAGGTCTTTTTCCAGCGACTGGGTTCTGAAGAGCAGCTCTTCGTAGGTGCGTGTGCTTGCGGCACCCTTGCTGTGCAGTTCGGCAAAGCGCACCTGATCGCGGCGCACCTGTTCGAGTTGTGCCTGTAGAGAACCCACCTGGGCTCTGAGTTGTTCCAAGTGCGCATCCACGAGCTGCTGATCCAGGACCGCCATTTCTTCTCCGGCCTTAATGCGATCTCCCGTAGAAAAGTCCAGTTCTTCTATACGCCCGGCAACTTCGCTGGAGAGATCACTGGTGCGATCAAAAAACAGGGTTCCGGTTGTTTCGCTGCTCGGGGCCAGTGAACCCTGCTCCAGCTGCTGTACCTTCACCCGCGCCGGGGGCTGCTGGGGTTGTTTCTGGGCAAGGGCAAGACTTGAGAACCCGCATGAAAATACAAGTAAAATAGTGCAGAAACGTATGGGTGTAATCACTTCTGTCTCCTCAGGTGATGTTGTTGGCCTTCGCCAGACTGTGGCGGAAAAACTCAAGGGTCTCCCGGTGCAGATTGGGCGGTACCGGGGTGCCGAATATAATATGTTTGATCAGACCGTATATGCAGCTATGTACGATCCACGCCGCACTTTGGGGTTCCAGAGGGCGGATGGACTTATCGTTGATGCCGCGCTCCAGCGCTTTATGATAAGTGGATTGGAGGCGCTGCATGAGTTCGCTGGTGCCGGTCTGGAGCAGGGAGCTGTTCTGTTGCAGCACATCAGCAGGGATATCGCGCAGCAGAATCTTCAATTCCTCCTGGTGATCCGTGCAGAACTCCAAATGGCGTTCAATAAGATCGAGTACACCCTGCAGCCCGTTCGGAGCTGCCTCTAGGATCTCCTGTGCATCCTTAAGGTAGTCTCCAGTGGTCTGCTGCAGCAGGGAGAGGAGAATCCCCTCCTTGCTCTTGAAGTGGTAAAAAAGGGTGCCCTGGGCCACACCTGCAAGAGAGGCTATCTCGGATGTAGGCGTGGCATGATAGCCTTTAGCGGCAAAGAGCTGTTGCGCAGCCTGAAGTATGTCCTTCTTGCGCCTGGGTACGTTCTTTGGCATATGAAAATGTCCTTGAGTAAATGTCGGTTGAGTGGTCAGTCAGTATTTAGAGTAATACATGCTGATTGTCAAGGAATGGTTGAATTAGAAGTGAGGGGATATTATTAAATTATTTCGCACAAAGTATCAATTTGGATAGCTAAGCAGAAAACACTGAATGCAAGGGGGGGGGCGGAACAATTGCAGTAACGCAGCAGTTGGTGAGGTTTCGCGATGCCATCTTATTTGGATGGTCTTATATGGGGTTTGATGTCTAGAATCGGAGTGCCGTCATATATATCTATCCCGCTAACATCCAGGCGGTTCTCTTTAACTGCTGTTACCTTGAGTACTGACATCCCCAGGGGATTAGGCCGTTTCGGAGAGCACGTGGCAAACACCCCACGTTGTTCGCCGCCGAGATGGGGTGGTTGCTGCAGCAGTAGATCGGGGGTGAAGGGTTCCGAGCGATCAAAGCAAAACAGCACCACAATTTTGTCACCTACTTTTATCCCCATAAGACCGGGAGCATATTCAGGATCGATAATCAGCGTTCCCGCTTCTTTTGATACCGACCAGTGTCTCGGCGGCTTTTGAATTCCGGTTCTTATTCTTCCGATGGGGCGAATATTTAGTGTTTCTGTGCTGGATTTTCTCATGACAATTATTCCTGACTGAGTTTGTGCATACAGCAGATGTTGGACTGTTAGGAGAATATTACTTTTTTGTAAGAAATTTTCCGACTGTAAAATCTCATTGTAGCTTACCGCAATAAGAAAGGCCCTCAGTGAGGGCCTTTCTTATTGAATCAGGTTTTTCCCGGAGCGCTATTACAACAGCGCTTTTACCGCATTCAGGGCGGCGGAGTAGTCCGGTTCGTCGGTTACTTCGGGGACAATCTCGCGGTAGGTTACCTTGCCATCGGTATCGATGACGTATACGGCACGTGCCAGGAGTTTGAGTTCATCGATGAGGAGGCCGTAGTTTTCACCAAAACTGTGCTCTTGATAGTCGGAGAGCATTTTTACTCGCTCAACTCCTGCGTTGCCGCACCAGCGTTTCTGGGCGAAAGGCAGATCCATGCTGATGGTATAAACCGCCACATTGTCAGGCAGTACAGCGGCATCTTGATTGAATTTGCTTGTCATGATGTCGCATACGCCGGTATCGATGGAGGGAACCACGGCGATCAGCTGTACCTTGCCTTTGGCCGTCTCTAGGGTTACCGGCTGCAGAGCGTTGTCTACAACCTTGAAATCCGGGGCCTTGCTGCCGACAGCAACATCGGGGCCGAGAAGGGTTACCGGGTTCTGTTTGAATGTAACTATACCTGTACGTTTCTCTACCATAGTTAAAACTCCTTTACAGTTTTGAGATGCTATGTTGGGACATCTCCCATTTTTATAATGAATGGGATGATGTGTGGGCTGTTAAATATTACCACTGTGGTTATGAATCTAACATGTGCAGCGCGCATGTCAAGGGTAGTTTGTCTGTGCTCCAGATGGCAGAAGGTGTGGTGCTCTGCACCACACCTTCTGATCCCATCTCGATTTCGCGGACACCACATACTGTGGGTCTGCTCCTGCATTTATTCCTTAGTGCTTCTTGCCACTTTCTACAGTGAGAACAGGCTTTGGCGTTTCGCTGGTGCTTGGGGGCAGAATCGGATGCTCAACCACCGGTTGCTCTCCTGTAAGAGCTTCGAGGAAGCTGGTGATCTTAGCCGCTTCTTCCTTGTTAAGATCCATGCCCAGCTGGGAGCTGCTCATGATTTCGACCGCATCGCCCAGATCCCACACTTTGCCGGTATGGAAGTACGGGTAGGTGAGGGCTACGTTGCGCAGAGAAGGTGAGCGGAATACATACTCATCTGCGGCCGTATTGGTTACCTGAAAACGCCCCTTGTCACCTTCGGGAAGGAGCTCAGCATTGGGTTTCTCGACTACGCCGAAGGGGAAATATCCTGTTCCGCCGAGGTTTACGCCGTCATGGCAGCCCACGCAGCCACGATTGATAAAGAGCTCAAGCCCCTCTTTCTGCTTTGCACTCAAGGCATCATTGTCACCGGCCATGAAGCGATCCAGCCCGTCATTGGGGGTGAGGAGCGTAGCTTCAAAGATTTCAATAGCCAGAGCCATGTTGTCAAAATTAACTGGATCTTTGTCCTCAGGGAAAGCTTTCTTGAATAAAGCAACATATTCGGGGATCGACTTCAGGGTTTTAATTACCATTTCAGGCGTGTTGTTCATCTCTACGGACGCCTGAACAGGGCCTTTGGACTGTTCTGCCAGATCCTTGGCGCGGCCATCCCAGAACTGTGCTGTATTGAATACAGCATTGTATGTAGTGGGAGCGTTGCGTGGCCCCTTTTGCCAGCCGTGGCCGGTTGAGGTCTCCTGCAGGTCGCCACCGGCGAGACCCACATTATGACAGGTCTGACAGCTGATCAGCTGAGAGGAAGCAAGACGCGGTTCAAAGTAAAGCATATGCCCAAGCTTGAGTTTTTCCGGCGTGGCTTTATTTCCCTTCAAGTCCGGGGCACTCGAGGGGATAGGTTTGAACATATTTTTGCTCATGTCGCGTAATTCCGCATCTGAGGCAAAAGCCATGGTTGAGACTGTCAGCATGGAGGCAACAGCCACTGCAATGATACGTTTCATGTTTCGACTCCTTTGAAAAAATAAAAATAACAGAAAAAAGAGAAGCAGATCTCGCGTCGCCTTCTCAGAGTAGCCAGGGTAGGCATTGAAAAAATACGCTAAGAAAGAAGTCCTGGATTTTGCACATGACACTTAGGTTAGCGCGCTTTATCGCAATTTCAAGGGGCGCACATACGTTTCCAGAAAATATGCCATTCTCAGCGCAATTAGCATTTTTGCTTTGCAATGCTTTTATGGCAGTAATAATTACTAGGTAGGAACATTACCTAGCTGCTCCATGTGTGTCAAGGAAAAAAAGCCCCCTGAATTTGAAGTATCCAGGGGGCTTTCAGCGTAGGGGGTATTATGCGTTAATTATGTGAATTTAGAGCAGATCAAAGCGCTGCAACAGCTTGAATGAACCGAAATACGCTGCCACAATTATTCCGACCCAGAGAGTGAGTAATAACATAGTTATCTCCTAATAGCTTTTCTTGTCTGAGACTACTTCGATGAGAGAGAGCTTCTTGCTGTCCATTTGCCGCCATACCCAGATTATGTAACCTAATACAAAGGGGATCATGAGGGCTACATAGCTCATCATGGTGAGGGTGTAGTGGCTGCTGGAAGCATTGTAGATGGTGAGGCTGCTGTCCAGATCGAGGCTCGAGGGATAGAATGCGGTGTTGTTGTATCCGGCGAGGAAGAATATCGCCAGAACCGTCAGCACCGTACCCAGTCCTGCGGGCCAGATCCCACGCACCGATTCTGTAAAGTAGTTCAGCATAACCCCGGTAATCACCAGCACCAGACCGCAGAGGAGCATGATCAGGGTCAGAGGCATCTCAATAAGATTGTGCAGATATTTGTTGGATTCGATAAAAATGCTTCCATCTACTGGATTGAGGGCATATCCATCCATGGTGACCAGGCGAATCAGTACATACAGCAGAAACGGTAGAGCATACGCAAAATTACGCCCGCTAGCGCTCTTCAGACGCTGCACCAGCCCGGGCTCGTCGAGGTTGTTGCTCAGATACAAAGCGCCGAGGGTACGCGCAAGGAACACAAGAAACAGTCCCAAACTCAGGTTGAAGAGGCTGAAGGCTGCTTCCAGACCACGCAGGGGGTGTCCCCACTGCACCAGATTGTAGTCGTTGAGGGTAAAAGCGGAGCCGGTGAAAAAGGTTCCTACCGCTGCGCCTATGAGTAAAATGCCGACGGAGCCATTAATGAACATAAAGCGCTCAAAGGTTTTTTGCCCCAAAAAGTTGCCCGGCTTGGTGCGGAATTCATAACTGACCGCCTGAATAATAAAGGTAAATAGAATGGCGATCCACACCCAGTAGGCGCCACCGAAGCTGGAGGCGTAAAACAGGGGAAACGAGGCATAGAATGCGCCACCAAACAGAACCAGCGTGGTGAAAGTCAGCTCCCATTTGCGTCCCAGGGAGTTGATCATCAGGCTCTTCTCATCTTCGCTTTCGGGCACTGTAAGTAGCAGGGTCTGTCCACCCTGGACGAAGGTAAGAAATATAAATAACGCACCAACTACGGAGACAATAAGCCACCAGAGTTGTTGTAGTGTTGACCATTCAAGACTTCCAAACATAATTATTCTCCTTCCGGACCGATGCCTATCTGACGCGCCATAATTTTAAGCTCTGCAATAAGCAGGACGGTGAATAACACCAGGAACAGGAAGAACGTGGTCATAACGGTTCCTGTATCCAGGTTGGAGCGTGCCACCGTTACCGGAAGCATGTCCTGAATGGCCCAGGGTTGTCTTCCTACTTCGGTTACAATCCAGCCGGCCTGCTGCGCAACGTAGCCCAGAAACATCCCCAGTACCCCGAGAAACAGCAACGGATAATTGCGCTCCAGGGTTCCACGCTGCAGAAGGTATAGATACAGGGCGAATAACAGGACAAAGAAGGTTCCGAGGCCCACCATCACCCGGAAGGCATAGAAGGTCAGGGATACCGGTGGAACGGCGTGTTCCACTGAAAGCAGATGGCCGTAGCCAAGATAGTCGCGGTGTTTATTAAAGGTCTCCAGTGCAGCGGCCGCTTGCGTATCATTATTGCCCTTGCGTGTTTCTTTGTACTCGGCCAGAGCGGCAACCGCCTGTTTTCCGCGTACAATTTTTTCATCCACCCCCATGATATCCTGCTCGCTGTTGCCGTAGAGGAGGTCATCAATGCCGGGGACAAAGCCGTTAAGATCGCGGGTTGCCAGAAGGCTGAGTAATTTGGGTATTTCGACTTTGAATACAAACGCATCTTGATCGTCACCAGGCTGTTTGAGAGGGTTGGGCATCCCCATAGCTACCAGTCCAGCTCCGGAAGAACCTGTATACATGCCTTCCATGGCGGCAAGTTTCATGGGTTGGGTTTTTGCGGTGAGAACCGCATGTTCATCTCCACTGAATGCCACAAAAGCCGAACTCAACAGGCCGAAGACGCAGGCCACAGTAATAGAACGCAGGGCAAACTTCTTATGCTTGCCGCGCAGCAGATACCAACTGGAGATTCCCACTACGAACAGGGACGCAAGCAAAAAACCGGAGCTGGTCGCATGTACAAAGTGCCCGATGGCTACCGGAGAGGAGATCACCGCCCACAGGTTCTCCATCTCAAAGCGTGCAGTATCAGGGTTGAAGTTCATCCCCACCGGATGTTGCATCCAGCCGTTGGCTACCAGAATCCACAGGGCGGAAAGGTTGGAACCCACCGCCACCATCCAGGTGGAAAACAGATGCATGCGCGTGGAGACGCGCTCCCAGCCGAAGAACATTACCGCAAAGAAGGTTGCTTCAAGAAAAAACGCAAACATACCCTCGATGGCGAGCGGCACCCCGAAGATATCGCCAACCATCCATGAATAGTTCGACCAGTTGGTGCCGAACTCGAACTCCAGAATAATTCCCGTGGCCACCCCGATGGCAAAGTTGATACCGAACAGGGTCATCCAGAACTTGGTAAGGTTTTTCCACTGCGGATTGCCGGTTTTGACATAAATGGATTCAAAGAATGCACACAAAAAGGAGAGTCCCAGAGTAAGAGGGACGAAAATCCAGTGATACATGGCGGTGAGCGCAAAGGTAGCGCGCGCCCAGTTGACCATGCTGAGGTCTAAGTTTTCAATCACGTGTTGCCTCCTGGTTGTTTGAGGAATAAGACATTTAAGAGCATAAAATCATTGCAGATCAGACTGTGGAGGAGGTCTGCTCTCGGTAAGGTTACCAAGGACATGCTCTGCACGTTCAGTATCAGAAGAGAAGTTGGTGGCAAGAAAATCCGGAAAGAAAAACATCTTCAGCACCGCAAACATGATGAAGAGTTTGATAAAGATGATCTTCCACAGGGTTTTGCCTACCACCATGGAGCGAAATCCATCGCGGTAAAATGTGTACACGTTGCGCATAAACATATGCTGTCCCCCGCAAAGAAGAGTAAAAGGGAAATCGTGGCGCCGGCCCTAATTGTTACCTTTTTGGTTATATTTACTCCGTCCTTCCCAGGTTGTCAAGGCAATTTCGAGGGCGGGTGGAGTTGCTCCTCGTAACATCTTTTTTATAATGAGCAGGGTTCTGAAAACGCAAGCGAAATTAAATCCCCGGTTTGTGACAAAATAGACATCGGTTTGGATCTGGATGTTTGGGAGGGAACTCAAGTCCGGTTTTGCCGTGGCAGTCCTTGCAGAATTTCTCTGCTTCTTTTTTTCCCTCTTCTTTAAAGATCTGTTGATATTTGGCATGGGTATCGTCAACAGGCATATGGGGAGTGGTTTCTTCAGGAGCGAGCCATAAAAAAGTAACAACGGCAACGCCAATACCTATGGTGATGATGTCTCGTTTGCTCACGTCTTACCCTTTCGAAAATGCTGGTTAGAAGAAGTCGGTATTCAATCTCCGCGCATGAATACCATATATATAAATAGAAAGACCAGAACTGCGCCACCACCGAGGAATATGAACAGGCTGTCGGATGAGCGTTCCAGATCAGTTCCAGTGTTATGCACAAGGTACACCAGGGCGATAAAACCGGTCAAAGAAAGTGTGCAGGAAAGGAGCAGATGCCACTTGAGGCATAAGCATATCAACACGAATACAACCGCGCCGCCGATAAACCATGGGTTTTGTAGCAGGTTCAGGTCAGCGATATAGCGGATAATCATTGATGTCTTCAGCGGTTTCAGCCATTCTATAATAGCTTCCATGGTGAGGCTCCATTCAGTAGGATTCGGGGGCTTTCACATTAGCGTATGCAGGTACGCAAGTTCTAGTCAGGTTGAAGTTCTGATTTTAGATTAAGCCAGAGTAGCATGCAGAAGACAAAACTCAAGGACGAAAGTTGCTGAAATCCTTGAACTGAGTACGAACTTTTTTCTAACATCCGGTTCCGATTCTGTCGCCTTTGGTTAAAGCCTGCAATCGTAAAAAAATACTGTTATACTTTCCCCCTTTATTCTAAGAGGTTCTAGTGCCCCAGCGAGCAGTAGGTGTGTTTGATTCAGGTGTGGGCGGATTGACGGTACTCAAAGCGATCCGACACTACCTGCCTGAAGAAGATCTTATATATCTGGGAGATACCGCCCGAGTGCCGTATGGCACGAAAAGTCCGGAGACGGTTCTTCAATATGCGTTACAGGCGGCGGAATTTTTATGCGCCCACCAGGTAAAAATGGTGGTGGTGGCATGCAATACAGCCTCATCGGTGGCGCTGCAGATTCTTGCGCATCGCTTTAACGTTCCCGTGGTTGGGGTGATCGTCCCCGGGGCGGAGGAAGCTGTTCGTATTTCGCGCTCCGGCAGGATCGGGGTGATCGGCACCGAAGGTACGGTCAACAGTGGGGCATATCAACATGAGATCAGCACTCTGTGCGATGGCGTGGAGGTGTTCAGTGCCGTGTGCCCGCTGTTTGTACCACTCGCAGAAGAGGGCTGGGCCGGACATGAAATTGCGCGTCTTGCCGCTAGCGAGTATCTGCAGCCTCTGCTGGATAGCCATATTGATACCCTGGTGCTGGGATGTACCCACTATCCGCTACTGAAAGAGACCCTGCGCCAGGTGCTGCCGGATGGAGTAGAGATGGTGGATTCAGCCACCCAGACGGCGCTGACGGTACAGTATCTCCTGCGCCAGAACAGCACCCTGTGCAGGCGGGAGCGTCAAGGGAGTTGCAGATTTTACGTGACTGATGTTCCCACCCGTTTTATCCGGGTGGGGGGTGCTTTTTTGGGGCAGGATCTGGAACAGGTGGATCGGATAACCCTGCCCGCCATTGAACATGATCTTAGGAGACTGGTATGAGTCTGTCACCGCACACGCGCAAGCGTCTGGTGCAAGTGGGCGTGTTTTTGCTTGGCTTGATTGCTGCCGGTATTATTGTGGGACGCATGGTTGTGGATGTCCGTCCGCTTCCTCAGCAGCAGAAGACTTCTCACACTCCGGTGGTAAAGGAGGAGATCTCCCTGTTTTTCAGTACTCCGGATGCGAGTGCTCTGATGGAGGAGAAACGTGCGGTACCCCAGGCCGGAGATGACTTTACCGCTTTAAGTCAGATTGTGGCAGAGTTGGCTCATGGACCGGAATCTGCAGGTCTGAGTGAGGTTATCCCAGCGCAGACCCGTCTACTCGGGGTGCGCAAGGTTAACCCCGAAACCTTAGAGCTTGATTTCAGCCGCGAACTGGTTGATTACCATCCGGGGGGAAGCAGCTCTGAGTTGTTGAGTGTTCACGCTCTGACCAATTCTATCGCTGCATACATGCCTGAGTTTGAACGTTTTGTGTTTAAAATAGAGGGCGAAGCGGTTGAAAGCCTCAAGGGGCATGTGGATCTGAGCCGGGCGCTGCAGCTCAATAGTATCTGGGTCAGAACCGAGGTCGGTGCTGGAGATATGGACCTGCCTGAATGATATTACCTTTACAGAGATCGAATTGAAGATGAACCATACACCGATTGGAGAGATAGGCCGATGAGTAGATTTATGCGTGCGGTGCGTGAGCACGTTCTTGTTTTGGATGGAGCTATGGGCACCATGCTCCAGGCTCGCGGACTCAAGGCAGGCGATTGTCCGGAGCAGATGATTCTGGATGCACCTGAAATTGTAGAGGGGGTACACCGCGAATTTGCCGAGGCCGGAGCGCAGGTGATCGTCACCAATACCTTCGGGGGAAATCGTTCCAAGCTCGCCCACTATGGACTGGAGGATAAAGTCCACCAGATCAATACGCGCGCCATCGAGATCGCCCGTTCCGGCGGTGGGGCTGAAGTGTTTGTGCTTGGGAGTATCGGCCCCAGTGGACGCTTTCTTGAGCCCGTGGGAGATGCGGGCTTTGACGAAATGGTGGAGGTGTTCTCTGAGCAGGTACGTGCATTTGTAGCCGCAGGCGCGGACGGTATAAGCTGTGAGACCTTTCTGGATATACGCGAGCTAAAAGCGGCAGTGATGGCGTGTAAGGAGTGTTCTGATCTCCCCATAATCGCAATGATGACCTTTGACGATGAAGGACGCACTGTGCTGGGAACGTCACCGGAAGCCGCAGCAGTTACCCTTGATGCTCTGCAGGTGGATGTGATTGGAAGCAACTGCGGCCTAGGAATAGAGGGGATGTACGAGGTGTTGCATCAGATGCGCACCTGCACCAGTCGTCCCCTGATTGCCCAGGCCAATGCCGGGTTGCCGATTCTGCGGGAGGGAGAGACGGTGTTTCCTGCCTCCCCCGAGGAGATGACCCTGTACCATGAGCGCCTGATTGAGCTTGGAGTTCGTATCATCGGCGGGTGTTGTGGCACGACGCCGGAGCATATCCGGGTGATGCGCGCCGCCCTGGATGACATGGAGCAGAACTGGGAGTTTCCGCAGCGTAGCCACGGTTTTCTTTCCAGCCGCACCAACGTGTGTGCTTTTGCCCCCGCATCTCGCTGTGCCATAATTGGCGAACGCATCAATCCCACAGGGAAAAAGAGGTACAGTGCCGAGCTGCGCGAGGGTAAAACCGCATATATCCGCCGCGAAGCACAGGCGCAGACGGCAGCCGGGGCGCATTTGCTCGATGTCAACTGTGGCGCCCCCGGAGTTGATGAAGCAGCGGCACTGGAACGCGCGGTCTTTGCCATAAGCTCTGTATCCCATTTGCCTCTGGTGCTTGATTCTTCTGATCCGGTAGCGCTGGAGAAGGCGCTCAAAGCGGTGGATGGTAAGGTGCTTATCAACTCCGTTAACGGCGAAGAGAAAAGCATGGGCACCATCCTCCCTTTGGCGCGCAAATATGGTGCCGCCGTAATCGCTCTGTGTCTGGATGAAAATGGTATCCCCAAAAGTGCAGAAGGACGTGTGAACATTGCACGCCGCATCATCACGCGGGCAAAGGAATATGGGATTGAGACATGTGATATCATAGTCGATTGTCTCGCCCTCACCGTATCTGCAGAGCAGGATCAGGCCGCACAAACCCTGGCAGCGATCCGCACCCTTACCCATACAGATAACGTGGCAACAGTACTTGGAGTGAGTAACATCTCTTTCGGTCTTCCGCGCCGCCCCCTGATTTCTGCCACGTTTTTTGCCATGGCTCTGGAAGCGGGCTTAAGTGCCGCGATTATTAATCCGGCAGATGAACGGATGCAGGACGCCTACCGCAGTGCCATGGTGCTGTTGGGGCACGATAAACGCGCCGAGTTCTATGTGCAGGCATATGCCGGTTCCCAGGAACAGAGCTCCGCACCATCTGCAGACAAGTCTGTTGCAGAAGAGAATCCTCTGCAACGCCTGAGCCGGGGGATTATCCAGGGGGAAAAGGACGAAATAGTTGCCCTGGTGGAGCAGGCTCTCGCCGGGGGTTATAAACTTATGGACATCAGTAATGATGGTCTACTCCCAGGGCTCGAAGAGGTTGGGCGACGTTTCGGGGCGAATAAAATATTCCTGCCCCAGGTGCTCTTGAGTGCCGAAACCATGCAGACGGCATTTACGCGCCTCAAGCAGGAGATGGGCGCTTCCGACATGAAAAACAATGGCAGGATTCTCATGGCTACGGTGGAGGGGGATATTCACGATATCGGCAAAAATATCGTCTGCACCCTGTTGGAAAACTACGGTTTTGAGGTTGTCGATCTGGGAAAAAATGTCTCCGCTGCGCGTATTGTAGAACAGGCTCTGGAGCAGAACGTGGATGCAGTGGGTCTTTCGGCTCTTATGACCACTACACTGCAACAGATGCAGGTTACTATTGATGCCCTGCGCGAAGCCGGGGTCAAGGTATTTACCATGGTTGGCGGAGCGGTGGTAACCCAGGACTACGCCGATCAGATCGGCGCGGATATCTATGCCGATGACGCGATGGAGGCCGTGGCAAAGGTGAAGGAATTGATGGCGAACAATGTAGCGGATAACGGAAGGGGATAGCGCCATGGTTGGTGGATTCAACCACAATTTCAGTTACAAGGGGCAGACGTACCATGTACAGACTGAAGACAGCGGTGTGCAGCGGGCACGTATAACCACACTTCTTTACCGGGCTGGATCTATCCTTGCACGTGAAACCACGGATTACAGCAGTATTTGCGCGGAAGCGGATTTGAACTCCAGGGTAGAACAGTTGATGAAGGATCAACATCGCGCCGTTCTCAAAAGCCTCAAGAGTGGGGTGTTTGATGCCAAAATAGCACAATTAGATGTTTCAGCCGTAGATGCTGCAGATATAAAAGAGGTCGCGGAAGATGAGGTGAAGAAATCAGCTGGAACCGAAGATACACCGGGGGTGTCCAAGCCTTCTGCACCCGTCTCCGTGTCTGAGGGTAGATCCAGGCATCTGGAGGACAAGGTAAAAGCCTACCTTGATGCAGGGCGTTGAGGTATTCACTCCTGACAGCTTAACTTAAAGGTACAGGTTCAATATGCTTAAAGACAGCCTCATAGTTCGCATCATTGTGATGAATGTGGTTCTGCTTACCATCGGGATCGGGATTTTTACCCTGTTTCATTATCAGCGCGACCGCAGCAATATGCTGCAGTTGACCCGAGAGGGAGCTGAAATTCTCATGGCAACGGTGGAAAACTCCATCTTTAATTCCAAGTGTAAGGGAGATTCGCACACCCTGCAGCGCACCCTGGAGTTGATTGCCAATGGCCCCAACCTGCGAGTGGTGCGTATTTTCAATCCCTATACCGGAGAGATCGCCAACTCTTCTTTTGCTGCAGAGATGGATCAACCCATGTTGACTCGCGAACTAGAGGCGTATCGCAGAGGGGATGATTCAGTAATGCTTGAGCACAGTGGGGAAGATGTGTTGAGCATCCTGCAGCCTATTGAAAATAAAACGGCTTGTCATGAGTGTCACAGCTCTGAGCGCAGTGTGCTGGGAGTGCTGAATCTTAATTATTCCATAGCCGGGACCAACGAATTACTGAGCAGATCATCGCGCTGTTTCAGCCTTTCAATGATATTTATTACCCTGTTGTTATCCACTGGAGTGTCATGCATTCTGGTGCGCTATGTGCGTAAACCGATCCAGGTTCTTACCAGTCGTATGGCACAGGTGGAGGCAGGGGAGAAGAATGTGCGCATGGTGCCCAGATATAATGATGAAGTTGCCTACTTAATGCGCAGCTTCAATTCCATGCTGGATAAACTTGAAGAGACACAACAGGAGTTGGAGCAGTTCCATTTCCAGCAAATGGAGCAGGCCGACAGATTGGCTGCTATTGGGGAGATGGCTACGGGAATGGCACACGAAATCAAGAATCCGCTGGCAGGAATTAAAGGGGCTTTGCCCCTTGTAGCGGAGGATTTTCCCGCCGATGACGAACGCCGCCAGGTAGTGGAAGATATCATGGCCCAGATCGAGCGTTTGAATAAAACGGCCACCGACCTGCTTAAATTCGGGCGTCCGGGTACGCCTCAGTTTGACTATCTGAATGTTAATGATCTTATCAATGAAACCCTGTTTTTTGTAGCCCAGCATCCCGAGGCCAAAAAAGTGGAACAATGCCGGGAACTGGGTGAGGATATCCCCTTGATATGGGCGGATTGCAAACAATTACAGCAGGTATTACTGAATATAGTGATTAATGCGTTACAGGGAACCCCTGCAGGAGGTAGAGTATGTCTTTGTACTGCGCAGGTGACTGAAGGGGAACGCGAATATGTGCAGATAACCATTGCGGATAATGGCCCCGGAATCCCCGCAGATCTACAAGAAAAGATTTTTACCCCATTTTTCACTACCAAGAATCGTGGTACCGGTCTTGGGTTGCCCATATGCAAACAACTGGTGAAACAGAACAACGGACGGATAAATATGCATAGCAGTCCTGCGGGGACCGTATTTACCCTGCTGTTCCCTGTGGCTGGGGCGCTTGAATTAACCGATATTTAGAATAATACCGAAGGGCAGGAATGAAACAGAATCAACAAATACTCGTAGTTGACGATGAGCAACTTATTCGCTGGTCACTGGAAAAAAACCTCGTGAAGCATGGATTTCTGGTTCAAACTGCGGAGTCCGGTGAGCAGGCTTTGGAGGTGATTGCCAGTGACACCCCGGATCTGGTTCTGCTGGATATCAGTATGCCTGGCATTGACGGGCTCCGCACACTTGAGGAGATCAAAAAGAATGATCCGTCGGTGGCGGTGATCATGATAACCGCTCTCGGGGTGCTGGAGACTGCGGTTAAAGCTATGCAACTCGGGGCGTTTGATTATATCCACAAGCCCTTCAATATGGATGAGCTGTTTGTGGTTATCCAGAAAGCGCTGGAAAATCGTGCCTTGAAGCAGGAGGTTGAACATCTGCGACGCGAGAATAAGCGCACCTTTGGCATGGGGGAGATCATTGCCGAAAGTCAGCACATGTCTGATGTCATGGATGTGGTGAACAAGATTGCGCGCAGTGATGCCGGCACCGTGCTGGTACAGGGAGAAAGCGGCACGGGTAAAGAGTTGATTGCGCGTGCTCTGCACGAGGGGAGTAGCCGTGCGGATAGACCCTTTATGGCGATAAACTGTGCCGCAGTGCCGGAAACCCTGCTCGAAAGCGAGTTGATGGGGCACGAGAAGGGAGCATTCACCGATGCCAAAACCCAGAAAAAGGGGTTGTTCGAAATGGCTAACGGCGGCACGGTGTTTCTCGATGAGATCGGCGATATGCAGATGGGAATGCAGGCCAAATTGCTGCGCGTACTCGAAGAGCGCTCGTTTAGGCGCGTGGGAGGGAGTAAAGATGTAAAGGTTGATGTACGCATCATTGCCGCTACCAATAAGGAGTTGCTCCAGGGGATCGAGGATGGTTCGTTCCGCAAGGATCTGTACTATCGCATTCAGGTTATCCCAATCTACCTGCCTCCACTGCGTGAACGTCGCGACGATATTCTCCCTTTGGCGCACTTTTTTGTGCAGCGTTTCAATCAGGAGTTCGGCAAACAGGTGAAAGGTTTTACCCCGCAAGCCGAGCGTTATCTGCAGGCGTATGACTGGCCGGGGAATATCAGAGAGTTGCGCAATATCATTGAACGCGAGGTGATCCTCGAAGATGCCGAGTATCTGAACCTGACCACCATTCCGCGAACTTCAGGGGATGGTTTCATACATGAGGGGGCGGGTAGATATGATTATGTCTTGCCCCCGGATGGTGTGGATATCGAAATGGTGGAAAAACAGCTCATTGAACAGGCGCTGGAGTTGTGCGGCAACAATCAGTCGCAGGCGGCGCGGAAGTTGAGTCTCGGGATAGATGCGTTTCGCTACCGGATGAAGAAATTCGGTCTGTTGTAACAAATACCCCTTAGCCGATCTCCTGAAAGGATTCATGCGTGCCACAGGATTCCCCACAACTGTACGTTGTTGATGCCTCATCCTATATCTATCGCGCCTACTACGCCATTCGCCATTTGTCCAATTCACGCGGGCAGGCGTGCAATGCGGTATTCGGCTTTACCAAAATGCTGCTGAAGGTGTTGCGTGATTACAAACCTGATGAGTTTATAGTGGTTTTTGATGCCAGAGGACCAACATTCCGCCACGAACTCTATTCGGAATACAAGGCCAACCGCGCCAAGATGCCGGACGATCTCGTGGAGCAGATTCCCCTTATCAAGCAGGTGGTGCAGGCGTTCAGATTCACCGCGCTTGAGATTGATGGCTACGAGGCAGACGATATAATTGCCACGGTGGTACGCCATTACAGCAATAAGGACATCCCTGTAACCATTGTGAGCGGGGATAAGGATCTTATGCAGCTGATAGGCACGAAGGTCACCATGCTCGACACCATGAAAGACAAGGTCTTTGATCTGGACGCGGTGGCTGAGCGCTTTGGTGGTGGCCCCGATAAAGTGGTTGAGGTGCAGGCCCTCGCCGGCGACAGCTCGGATAATGTTCCCGGCGTCCCCGGTATCGGAGAGAAGACCGCACGCGATCTGATTGAGCGCTTTGGTACCCTGGAAAACCTTCTTCAGCACATAGACGAGGTTCCAGGGCCGAAGCGGCGAGAAAAACTTAAGGAATATGCTGCACAGGCGCGCCTTTCACATGAGCTGGTTACCCTCAAAAATGATCTGGATCTCAATCTGACGCAGATGGAATTTAGTATTCCTGAACCGGATCGTCAAGAGCTGGCGCGCATTTTCCAGGAGCTCGAATTCAAACAGCTGTACGAAGAATTTGCCGATAAAGAGCCTGAGGCAGAGCAGGAGTGCGACTATCTCTGCGTAACTGAACCGGAAGAACTCGAACATATGGTCGCGGCGCTCAAGGAGGCGGAGTACTTCAGCGTGGATACCGAAACAACCTCCCTTGAGGCAATGCGTGCCGATCTGGTGGGGCTGTCGTTCAGTATAGAGGCAGCCCGGGGATGGTATGTCCCCGTGGGACATAGGGATACGGAGGATGCGGCAGACCAGCTGAAGCGTGACAGGGTGCTGGAGGCACTGCGCCCACTCCTTGAAGATGAAAACCTCGCCAAGGTGGGGCAGAATATTAAATATGACGCGCTGGTGTTGCGTCGTGCCGGAATTGAACTGCGGGGGGTTATGGCCGATACCATGCTGCAGTCCTATCTGCTCTTTCCGGCGTCGCGCTCCCATGGTCTGGACTCCATGGCGCAGGAGCATCTGCGCCACCGCATGCTTGAATACACCGAGGTGGTGGGCAGCGGCAAAAATCAGAAATCATTCGCCGAGGTTCCGCTGTCTCTGGCTACTGATTACGCCGTAGAGGACTCAGACTATACCCTGCGCCTCTACGAATACTTTACCCCCAGATTCACTCCCGAGGTGAATACGCTGTTTAAAGAGGTGGAACTGCCCCTGTTGGGGGTGCTGACGGATATGGAGTGGGATGGAGTCCGCATCGACTGCGAGCGACTCAATGCACTGAGTGCTGATTTCGGTGCACGTATCGAGGCATTGGAAGAAGCCATCTATGCTGCAGCGGATATGGAGTTTAACCTCAACTCTCCGAAGCAACTCGGGGATGTGCTCTTCGGTAAACTCGGTCTGCCGCGTGGGAAAAAGACCAAGACTGGCTGGTCTACGGCAGTGGATGTCCTGACTCCGCTGGCTGAGGAACACGACATAGTGGCGCAGATCCTTGAATACCGCTCACTTTCGAAGCTCAAGGGAACCTACACCGACGCTCTCCCGCGTCTTATTCATCCCGAGACAGGCAAAATTCACACCTCGTTTAACCAGACTGTTACCGCAACCGGGCGGCTTTCCTCCAGCAATCCTAATCTGCAGAATATTCCCATCCGCGGCAGTTATGGGCCACGCATCCGCGAGGCCTTTGTCCCCGATGAGGGCAATCTGCTCCTGGCAGCGGACTACTCACAGATAGAACTGCGCCTCATGGCGCATCTGGCTAATGATGCGGGGATGATTCAGGCGTTCAACGCCCATGAGGATATCCACCTGCGCACTGCTCAGCAGATTTTCAATGTTTTCGGTGAGATGGTTACCGATGACATGCGCCGTTATGCAAAGACCATCAATTTCGGACTCCTGTACGGGATGGGGGCATACAGTCTGAGCCGCGAACTGGGGATATCCACTGCCGAAGCAAAAAAGTATATCGAGAGCTATTTTGCGCGTTACCCGCAGGTGCTGGAGTTTTTTGAACATCAGAAAGAATGTGCACGTGAAAATCTGCACGTGAAAACCCTGCTCGGACGTCACTGTGCAATTCCCGATATCAACAGTCGCAACCATCAGGTGCGCAGCAATGCGGAGCGCAATGCGGTTAATTATGCGGTGCAGGGCTCCGCTGCAGATATCATTAAGGTTGCAATGGTGCATATTTCCGCAGAACTCAAGCAGCGTGGGCTCAAGACCCGGATGCTCATGCAGGTACATGACGAACTTGTGTTTGATGTGCCGGAGCCGGAACAGAAAAAGGTGGAGGAATTGGTCCGTCACGCCATGGAGAATGTGATGGAGTTGAAGGTACCCCTGGATGTAAGCCTTGGATGGGGTAAAAGCTGGTCTCAAGCACATTGACTGTTGCCATAACGGACGTGGTAGTTTAATAATCTATATTCACAACTTGAAAAAAGTCCTGCAAAATCGCACAATTCGAAGAATTGTACTAAATAACATATATGGTTCAGGAAGCTTTGGTTCAAAAGGCTTACAAACGCTGGACGCCTGCAGCATGGTACGGGCGTAGACGAGGAGGAATGTTATGATCAGGAAAATCGGATTTATCGGTCTCGGAACTGTAGGCAAGTCAATGGCACAGAATCTGCTCAAAGGCGATTATGATTTGACTGTGCACGACAATAAGACAGAAGTCGTAGACGAACTGGTTGCGCTGGGCGCGCGAGGAGCTAAAACTCCACTGGAGGCGGCACAGGGTAAAGATATGGTGATTACCGTTCTGCCGCATGAGGATGAGTTGAAGCAGGCTCTTTCCAGCGAAGATGGGTTTTTGTCCGGGATTGAGCAAGGCACGATTCTGTGCGATATGGGAACTCACTGCCTTGAGATGACCCAGGACGTGGCCAAGGTAGCTAAAAAACGTGGAATACAGTTTCTTGATGCACCGGTATGGGGAACACGTGAGCATGCAGCGCACGGTCTACTGACTATTCTGGTCGGTGGGGATAAAGCGGTGGTGAGCCGCTGCCGTGAGGTGCTCTCCAATGTCGGTCTTAATATTATGCATGTGGGTGAGATTGGTGATGCCACCCGGATGAAATTCGTGGTAACCCTGATGCAGTCGCATCTTATGGAAGCTCTTGCTGAAAGCCTGGTGCTGGGAGAGCGTCTGGGCTTCAGCAACGATCAGATCATGGAAGTGCTTGATGCCGGCGGTGTTGCTTCACCCCTGCTGCACAAAAAGGGGCGCTCTGTTGCGCGCGGAAACTTCAGGCGCAATTTGGCGCTGAAGTATGTGTATGAAGGACTGCGTGACGTCAAAGAAGCTGCGGGGATCACTCGCACCAACCTTCCGGGCATGGATGCGGTAATAGATGTGTATAAAGAAGCGATGGAACAAGGGTTGGGTGAAGAGGACTTCTCAGCAGTTATCAAGGTGCTACAGAACAAGTAATATAGATACATGAAAAACAAAAACACAGAGGCCGCACCGGGTAGATCCGGGTGCGGTTTCTGTGTTTTTATCCATGTTCGCGCTTTAAATCCGCCAGGAAAGCCCCCCCTTGAACCAGCGTCCCGGTGCCGGAGCAAATCCGGCTTCAATGTATTCGGCATCAAATACATTGGTAACGGCAACGTGAAAAGTAAATGCAGAATTTAAATCCCAGTTCAAGCGCGTATCTACAACGTTGCTCGAATCACCCTGCAGGCGTTCCTCATATCTGTAGGTTATCTGTTGCTGCAAGACAGGAGTCCAGTTGAGGTCGGTGCGTACTTGAAGTTGATGACGCAGGTGGTTGAGGGCGTATTTTGTCTCCAGATTGTCGCTACGCATATCTGTATCCAGATAGGTATAGGCGAACCTTATCTGCTTTACAAAGTCTGTACTTCGAATTGGTCTTTGAATGTCTACTTCGGCTTCCACCCCCGTAGTGGTTGAGTCAGCGATGTTGGCTACGTGCCAGGTTTGCTCCTCTGGACTGCGTACCCACTCGATCAGATTGTCACTTTCACGCCTGAACAGCGCAAAACTGGTGCTGATGGTGTTCCAGGAACCGCGTATCCCCGTTTCCCAGGTCTGTGCTTCCTCCGGTTCCAGTGCTGGATTACCTATATTCATCGGGGTGTTGTAGTACATTTCTGTATAGGTGGGGATGCGGAACGATTCTCCAAAGGAGGCAAACCAGGACCACTGCTTGTTCATCGCCAGATTAATATCCATGCCGGGCCAGTACTCCCACCCCCATGCCGAATAATATACCGCCGAGAGACCTGCACCAATATCGACACGGTCTCCCAGCGGGATACGCTGATTGAAGAACAGATTGCGTTGACTCCGATCATGGTTCCCCAGGCTGTTGCTCTCAATCTCCTCCCACTCTGCGCTTATCCCCATGGTGGAGGTACCGAAAGAGGTGTGGGTGTCGGCGCTGAATTGGGTAATGAATTTGTCGGTGGTGGAGTCATTTTGAAACCATTGACCACCTGCGGCATAGGTGTATATATCCTCATGGCGTTGATAGCTAATATGGGGATTGAAGTGCCAGTTGCCCGCATATCCATCCATGCTGGCATAACCTGAGAGCGTTTCGGTATACTCCTTCTGATCCGGGGCATCGAAATAAAATCTGCTTGCACCAAAGTCTTTGTCGATGTAGCCGCCTCCGATTTCGATATCTGCAGCCCCCAGTTTACCCTTGCTATGGGTGTTAATGCTTTTGATATTGAAACCGGTTGGTTCATCGGAATCGAACCCGGATGAATAACGCTGCGCTGCGCTGAGGCGATGGTCCCAGGAACTGGTGTGGAAGGTTCCACTCACCCCACCGTGATAAAAGTCATGATTGCCAGCTTCCAGGTGCAATTGCATTCCGGCGGATTCTGGTGACCTGGTTATGATGTTGATTACGCCCGACATGGCGTTGGCACCGTAGATGTGCGCTCCCGGCCCCTTGACAATCTCGATCCGTTCAATATCCTGGAGCTGCACCGGCACATCCATGTTGTGATGCCCGGTCTGTGGGTTGCTCATACTGATACCATTGAGCAGAATCAGAGTCTGTTCGAATCCTCCGCCCCGGATACTCACGTCCGCCTGAGAACCGCCATTGCGCCGCTGGATATCCACGCCGCTGACGTACTCCAGTACTTCATATAGATCAGTTGCGGGCGAAGCTTCAATCTGCGTGCGGGTTATCACTTCAGTGGAACGCCCGATTGTTTCTATGGGAGCGACACTGCGGCTTGCTGTAACCATGAACGTGCCAAGATCTGTTTCGTTTGCCTGGGGGGCCGCGCACACTTCCGGCGCAGGAATGAGCCCCATGAATACGCAAACAATCCCCAGGAATCCCCAGTTTGCTGTACGGCTATGTTTTACCGGTTGCTCCATATATACTCCATAGTTAACTAAAAACATAATTTGGTTGACGATGGTTTACCAATGGAACCAAAATATGTCAATAGATATGTTGTAACGGGATCGCATTGCTTCTATAATGAACTGCACGATAAACATTGGCGTAGGGTTCTATGACCTTTACGGCTAGAGTTTGTAACTCTGGATGCCCCCACATTCAAGAAGGGTATATACGGGTTTAAGCTTGCTAATCGGAGGTTTTGCGCTATGTTTGTTGCGGTATTCTGATGCGGATTCTGCAGTGTACGATAGATTGATGGTAACTATTCAGTCGGGGGTCATGCCACCCATTCCAAGGGACACTTTGCGCATTCCATGGCCGTTCGACTGCTGCATTCCATGGCGAGAGAGACCCTTTCCATGGGTACCACAAGTCCTTACCGGTAGTGGTGGTGAATAGTTCCGATTAATGCGCGTTTGGTGTATGCTAGCAGGGGCATGGAAGCTCTTGGAGACAACGATGTGGGATGATATTGAATAATATGGATGAATTCTCTTCCACGGTGCAGGGAACCCCGAACCGTTCTCATGCGCTCGATCTAACTCAGATGCGTTCTCTGGTTGACAGCATTGCGGAACCGCTTCTCGTAACCGATGGCAAAGAACGCATCTTGCTCCTCAACGATGCAGCTCAGCGCCTATTGGGCTCACAGTATAATATCACCAGCGCCGGGGTGTTGTTACCCTTTCTCGATTACAGCTGTTCTGTCACTCAACCCCCTGATTATCTCGATATTGTCATGAATACCGGGGAGACCTTGTGTTTCTCACGCGAGATTACAACGTCCACCCACCGCAGCGAAGTGTACGAATTTGTGTACACTCCTCTGCTGAACCGGGAGGGGAAGGTGGAAGGGGTTATCGAACGAGCGCGTGATATCACCAAGAAAACCCTGATGGAGAATCGCCTGGGTGAACAGGAGGAGCGGGTGCATCAACTTTTGCACTACGACAGCCTCACCAACCTCCCCAGCCGTTCGCTATTTTCACAACGACTGAATTCTGCAATAGATATCGCTGCGAACTCCGGGGCTGAGCTTGGAGTTATCTGTCTCGATCTGGATAACTTTAAAAAGGTGAACGATTCTCTCGGGCATGATGTGGGGGATATGATTTTACAACAGGTAGCCGAACGCCTGAGTAACTGTGTTGGAGTGCGTGATACGATTGCACGCCTGAGTGGAGATGACTTCTTTATTTTGCTGGACAATCTGCTCGATGCTGAACATGCGCAGGTGATAACTCAGAATATCCTCTGGGCGTTGCGCAAAAGCTTCACCGTTGCCGGGTACGAGCTGTATCTGAGCGGGAGTGCCGGGATCAGTTTGTATCCGGGGGATGCAACCGATGCGCGTGGTCTCATGCGCTGCGCTGATGTTGCCATGAACAAGAGTAAGCGCGGCGGCGGCAACAGTGTCCACTTTTTCACTGCAGAGCTCGATCGTAACATCCACGAGTATCTGGTGCTTGAGGCCGATCTTCAGGTAGCGCTGAGCCAGCGTCAGCTCGGAGTGCAGTATCAACCGCAGTACAATTTGCACTCTGGTGAAATGGTTGGTGTTGAGGCTCTGATGCGCTGGTATCATCCGGAGCGCGGATTTATCTCTCCGGGTGAGTTTATCCCCATTGCGGAGCAAAGTGACATTATTCTCGAGATCGGTGCCTGGGTGCTGGAGGAGGCCTGCTGGCAGAACATGGCATGGCAATCCGCTGGAATAGGGCAGTTTACGGTCGCGGTCAATGTGTCACCGCGGCAGTTTCGCCATGCCGATATGCTTGCCCGGGTTCAGGATATTCTTGCACGTACCGGAATGGACCCCTGTTTGCTCGAACTGGAAATTACCGAAGGCACTATTATGTATGATGTGTCCAGTGCGATCGACACCATGCATGCATTGCGCAATATGGGCATTAAACTCGCGGTGGATGACTTCGGTACCGGCTATTCTTCCCTGAGCTATCTGCGCAACTTCAACATCACTAAGCTTAAAATTGACCGCTGTTTTGTCGAAACAATAGAGCTTGAAGACGGTTCCGCCCAGATTGCTCACTCTATTGTGGATTTGGCTAAAAACCTTAAACTCGGAGTGATTGCTGAAGGGGTAGAGACCCGCAGTCAGCTTGATTTTCTGCGTCGGGTCGGATGCGAAGAGGCTCAGGGATATCTGTTGAGCCGCCCGGTTTATGCCCACGAAATTCCTGCATGTTTATCTTCACAACGTATCGTCACACAGTAGCGCTGTAGCAGTGCAGAGTAGAGGGAGCATGTTGACGTAGAAAAAAATCTGCAAGTGCGTTAACATTGAGTTAATATATGCATATATCCATACATTTTTTTCTGTATAATAATTAAACCCGTGCGCGCCGACAAACTTCCCCTGGAGGAATGGATGGTTTACAATAAGGAAGATAAGCAGTTGTTGGAAATGCTGCACCGGCGCAACGAAGAACTAGAAACCCTGGTTCAGATCGGCAAAACCCTCACATCCACCCTTGATATCGAAGAGCTCACCAATATCATCATAGAAAAGGCCAACCTGCTGTTCAAGTCCCGCGCTTGGTCCCTGTTGCTGTACGATGAAAATACCCATGATCTTGTATTCGATGTTGTAGTATCCGAGGTTGCAGCACAACTCAAGGGGCAACATCTGGCCATGGGGCAGGGGATCGTCGGCTGGGTGGCTCAGCACCGTCGCCCTGCCCTCATTGAAAATGCTGCCGTAGATCCTCGATACCACGACTGCGTAGAAGCGCAGACAGGTTTTGAAGCTGGTTCAGTTGTGTGTGTTCCGGTGGAGTTTCAGGGGGTATTGCTCGGAGTAATGCAACTGGTGAATGGTCCGGATGATCCGGTGTTCGACGAAAATGACCTTCTGCTCCTTGCCACTATTTCCGATTATGTCGCTATCGGCATATCCAACGCGCGCAATTTCAGTCGCGTTCGTGAATTGGTTATCACCGATGATCTGACCGGCTTGTTCAATGCACGCTATTTTGACGAAATCCTCGATATCGAAATCAATCGGGCACAGCGTTTCGATACTTCGGTCGCCTTGGTCTTTATCGATCTCGATCATTTCAAACTGGTCAATGATCGCCATGGGCACCTGATTGGCAGCCAGGTGTTAGCACAGATTGGGCAACTCATTAAAAACAGATTGCGTTCGGTTGATTGTGGTGCTCGTTACGGCGGGGATGAGTTTGTCATTATCCTGCCCCAGACCGATAAAATGGGGGCATATGAATTAGTGGTCAATCTGCGCGAACGCATCTGCAATCATGCTCTGATTGCAGAGGATGGTACGCCCATAAAGGTTACCGCCAGTTTTGGAATTGCCTCTATGCCTGAAGATGTGGACAATAAACTTGATCTTATTCGTCTTGCAGACAATATGATGTATAAGGTCAAAGCGACCACACGCAACGGAATCATGATGGCGTGAAATTCTGGAGGCATATATGCACTGGATGTTGTGTGAAACAGGTCGTTTTTTGAGGCCTGTTTTTCTGTTTTTGCACCATTATCTATTATTCTCTTGTGCCATACAGATCCACGGCAACAAAGATTGCGGAGCAGTGTTATGCATGAAAAAAACAACGTTGAACTGTATCGCCGCACCCTGGAAAAGTGGGGTGAGCAGGCGCAGTATGATCAGGCTATAGAGGAGTGTGCCGAACTTACCACGGCATTGCTCCACTACCGCAGAGATAAGACTGATGCGAGGACGGTGATAGATGAAATGGCTGATGTAATCCTGATGCTGGGGCAGTTGCGCTGGATGTTCGGCCCCGAGGAGGTTGAACGCGCCTTGGAGCGCAAGCGCACTAAGCTCGAAGGCTTGCTGTTGCAGGGCAGTGATGCTCTGGAGGGAGTTGCCGAATGAAGCTGCCAGAGATGAAAGAGGGGATACTCGAACGACGCTACAAGCGCTTCCTTGCAGATATCCGTTTGCCCGATGGGACTCGCATTACTGCCCACACCCCCAATACCGGGAGTATGAAACAGTGTGCAGAGCCCGGTGCCCGGGTGTTGTTTTCCTACAGTGACAATATGCAGCGTAAATACCCTCATACCCTGGAACTGATTCAGGTAGAGGGAAACTGGGTTGATATTAACACCCAGAGAAGTAATCGGGTGGTGGAGGAGGCTCTTGCACTGGGCGTAATTTCCGGCCTGGAAGGATATCGCATCACCCCGGAGCAGCGTCTGGGGGAAAGTCGTATCGATTTTCGTCTCGACCCGGAGCATAAGGATGATCGACCCGTATGGGTGGAAGTGAAGAATGTAACCTATATGGGTACCTCAGCATGTGCGTGTTTTCCCGATGCGATCACGAAACGGGGTGAGCGCCATCTGCGTGCGTTACAGCAGGCGTGTGTGCGTGCAGAGCGCGGGGTTATCCTGTTTCTGGTTCAGCGTGCCGAAGCTCAGGTGTTTGCTCCGGCTGCGGATATTGATCCGGACTACGCTCATGCCCTGCGCGATGTGCTCCGTCACGGGGTTGACCCCCTCGCGTATCAGACAGAGACCAGCCCTAACCAAACCCGAATCGTGCGGCGTTTGCCGCTTATTGTGTAGTGAGAATGCGCGCTGTAGGTCTGATTACCGAATATAATCCGTTCCACAACGGGCATGCATACCATGTAGAACAGGCGCGAATATGCAGCGGTGCGGAAGTGGTCGTGGCCGCCATGGGAGGACATTTCCTCCAGCGTGGCGAGCCGGCACTCGTGGACAAATGGGAACGTGCACGCATGGCACTGAGTTGTGGAGTGGATGTGGTGGTGGAACTCCCATATCCATGGGCTTGTAACAGCGCCCCCCATTTTGCCGCTGGAGCGCTGGAGGTGTTGCATGCTTTTGCTCCCCATCTGGATTGTTTCTGCTTCGGGAGTGAAAGCGGCAATCTGGAGGAACTGCAACGCATCGCTGCCGCCATTACGCTCGAGGGTGAAGGTGCCAGCGTACGCCATTACCGGCACGGGGAGAGTTACCCCGCTGCGCGTCAGAAACGCCTGCTGCAGGGCGATGACGGGGAGGATTGCGCGGATGCTCTCGATCTCCATGCGCCCAACAATATCCTTGGGCTTGCATATCTGCGCGCTCTCGCTACTGCACCTCATATTGATCTTGAGCCTCTTACCATTGGGCGTATCGGGAGCAGTTTTCATGCGTCCGAACCCCAGAGTGCCGACATAGCGAGTGCCACAGCAGTCCGTCACATGCTGGCGCAGCAGAAGGATATCACCCCGTATGTGCCCGAGATCAGTGCGCGCATCCTGCGCCAGGCGCAACGCAATGGCAGGATAATAGATGCGCAACGCTGGTTTATGCTGGCGGCGGCGGGGTGTCTGGGGCAGGATGCTGGCGCAGATGCGCAGATATATCAGTTTGAGCCCGGAATGCGCACGCGTATGCTCCAGACGGCGCTGCATGCAACAACCTATGCTGAACTCGTTGATGGAGTGAAGGCCAGACATCTCACCCGTACCCGGGTGCAACGCCTCCTATGCTATATGGCGCTGGGAGTGACCCCTGCAGAGATGGAGTTGCACTTGGGTGGCGGGGTACCATTTATCTCTCTGCTGGGCGCAAGTGCCAGGGGGGAGTCTTTTTTGCGACAGTGTCGCGCCTCGATGGAGGTGCCGATGGCGGGGAATTTCTCGCGCCTTCATACTCAACTCAAACGTCATTACCGCTCTACACCCGAGGCGCTGTCTCAGGCGCGCCAGTTACTTGCACTCCACAATCGCAGTGCGCGCATGTACTCCCTCCTTTTACCCGCATGGGGAGGAGAGTCTCGTCATATGGACTATAAACGCGATCCGCTCCGTCCTGCCGATCTCGGTTAAGGAGAAGGGCGGGGCACAATCAGGTTGGGTAGTTCGTTAGTATCTGCGGCGGCGCTTGCTTGCGTATGGGGGAAGTGTTCTACAAGCAGGGCTTCGCAATGGGCGATGGCTTTGCACACCCCTGCACAGGCATCTCCCTCTTTCAGGCCGGTGACAATCTCGTCAACCACCTGGTGCCATTCCTCCCCATTGACTCTGGCATTGATCCCTTCGTCTGCGAGTACCTCTACCCTATGTTCCAGCAGGGAGATGAGAATCAGTACTCCGCTGCGCTCTTCGGTTTTGTAAATGCCGTGACGCGTGAATTTCTCGAACGCCTTCGCTTCCATGGCGCGCTCCACTTCATCCTGAGTCAAGAGCATTCTCTTTAAGGCTGGAAGCTGTTCGAGCATAAAGCAGAAGATCGCAAAACAGATGGTACACCCTACCGGGAGTTGCCAGAACAGATGCATTTGCTCTGTCGTGGGCATGATCCACAGGGTGAGTGCGGTAAGAGCCATGGTCAGCAAGAATGCACTGCGTGCCGTGGTGCGGCTGTAACTGGAGGCCTGGTCGATAATCACCGGGACAATCTCGCCGTGGCTTTGTTCTTCTACATGTGCAACAGCAGTGCGAATCTGCTCCTGCTCAGCAGGAGTAAAAAAATTATGCGCCGCTCGTGCTATCATGATATCTCCTGTGGATAAATGTGTGTGAGGTATTCCATTACCAGCCGCCGGAAGCGCCGCCGCCGCCAAAACCGCCACCCCCGCCACTGAAGCCACCTCCACCCCGGCCTCCGCCGAATCCACCAGGGAAGAAGATAAAACCTGAACGCCGGCGTCTGGAACCCAAGGGGAGCAACCCCGGTGCAAGGAATAGAAGCATGATCAGCCATCCAAATGGATTGCGCTCTTCTTTTCCGCCAGACGAGCCCGTGCCAGTGTATTCGCCACGCACACTTGCGGCCATAGCGGCAACTCCGGCTACGATACCTTCTTCAAATTTCTCCTGCTTGAATCGCGGGGTAATCTCCAGGTCAATGATACGACCGGCGAGCAGGTCGGTAAGTCTTCCTTCCAGGCCTTTGCCCACTTCAATTCTTATCTTGCGTTCATCCCGCGCAACCAGGAGTAGGGCACCGTTGTCGCGATCACGTTGCCCCAGAGCTGTGTTGGAGGCGAGCTCTATACCGTATTCACTGAGTCCGCGCCCCTGCAGGGATGGAATAGTGACTACTGCAATCTGGGTGGAGTCGCTCTGCTCAAACTGGCGCAGAAAAGTGGTGAGTTTTTGCTCAGTAGCGGCGCTGAGCATGTCAGCTTCGTCAGTGACATATGCGCTGATAACAGCGGGGAGCTGCGGCGCGGCTAAACTAGCTACGGGGGAGAGTACTGCGGACATACACAGTATCAGCGCCATAAGCATGGTGCAGAGCATGGATCTGTACATGGGCCCAGTTAGAATCAAAATTTCACCTCAGGAGCGGTTTCGGCACCGGCAACAGCACTGAACGGTTCCTTGCGTTCCAGATTCAGGAGAAATTTGTTGGTCAGGTTATTAGGGAAGGTGCGAATAGAGGAGTTGAACTCCTGTACAGCGGCATTGAAACGCTGGCGCGCTACGTTGATGCGGTTTTCAGTTCCTTCAAGCTGATGTTGCAGGTCGCGAAAGTTCTGACTCGCCTTCAGATCAGGATAGCGCTCCGCTACCAGGAGCAGGCGCGACAAGGCGCCGGACATCTGTTCTTGGGCTTTGGCAAAGCGCTGCATTGCGGCCGGATCATTGAGATCGTCGGCGCTGATGCTGGTCTGTCCTACGCTGGCGCGTGCACGCGTGACATTTTCCAGCGTTTCCTGTTCGTGAGCAGCGTAGGCCTTCACGGTCTCCACCAGATTCGGGATCAGATCAGAGCGGCGTTGATAGGTTGCTTCCACATCAGCCCACGCCTGAATCACCGCCTCTTCATTACGCTGGATCTCATTGTAACCACATGAACTGAGGCTCAACATCAGCCCAAAGGTCAGAACAAGTGCGAGCAGTTTGGTAAATGTTTTTTTCATTTGGCTCTCCCGGCAGTGGCGCTGCAAAGGCTGATGATATCGCTCAATACAGGCCCGATGCCATGCGTGGTAGAAAAAGTGAGTAATGTTAGTTTGTTAAGAATGTTGATATTGAAAGAGGAGCGTATAAACTATTATAAAACCAGGTTTTACTTTTTTCTATTATAGCTTCAGTCTTTTTGCACTGTTGATATGAACATTCCAATGCAGGCCATTTCGGTCCCGGTAGTTATCAGGATAGGAGGATTCTAGCATGCAGACCCTGATCAGTACTACTCCGGAGTTTGATTTCCGCTCATGGAGCCAGAACCTCAAGAGCAAATTTGGTCCCAGCGTTATGGGTGCTACTTCAGAACCGCCGACCCTGGGGGATTTTCTTGAACAGGTAGAGAATGAGCTCCGTGTCGGACTCAGAGCCTCTGACCGGGATATGATCGCTTGTAGTGCCGGCTGTGGGAGCTGTTGCCGCGTTAATGTAGCTACACTGAGCCCGGAAGCACACAATATTGCCGCCTATTTGCGCCACACTTGCAGTGCTGTGGAACTCGATGGGTTACGTGAGCGGATGCGGCGGATGCTCGTTATTGTCAGCGGTCTTGACGATGAGGAGCGTATTGCCACCAATCAGTCCTGTGTCTTTCTAGATGAACAGCAGAGTTGCTCTGTCTACCCGGTGCGCCCTCTGCTGTGTCGCTCAATCACCTCGACCTGCGTGGATGCCTGCCGCGCCGCGCTGTGCTGTAATATGTTCGAAGAGTCCGGCACCGTAGTGATGAACATGTTCCAGAAGGATCTGATGGATGCTGCTTTTAATACTTTGGCACAGATGTGGGAGGAACGCGGTGGTGACAGCCGCAGCCGGGAATTGACTGCGGCTGTGTATCCACTCTTGCAGCACTGATGTAACTATAGAGCAGGTGCCCGCTATAGTGCGGGTCAGGAGTTGCTGGAACTTCCCTGCTGCATGGCGGCAAACTGCATGAGCTGCTGCATGTCGATGCCACTCTTTTTAACAATCTCCAGCATTACCGGAAGCAGGCGCAGCATAAAGCCTGAATCCTGCAGGGCTTCTTCGGCCAGATCGGGCAGGGCGGTGAGGATGAATTCCTGCTTTTCGGCAGTGGGAAGCTGCATAACCTCTTGTTTGAGCTCTTCAACGTTCATGCGCTTTTCTCCTGTTTTTGCGGAAATGCGATATTGTAGACATCGCTGTAGTTTTTGGCAAAATAAACCTCCAACCCCTCGCGTAGATGCTCGGGAAGGTCTTCAAAGTCCTTGCGATTGCTCTCGGGAAATATCAATACCTTCAGACCACTGCGGCGCGCGGCGATGGTTTTCTCCTTGACCCCGCCAATGGGGAGAACCTGCCCGGTTAAGGTTAGCTCTCCGGTCATCCCGAGTTTTTTGCGCACCGGTTGATTCGAGATCATGGAAAGAAGCGCTGTAGCCATGGTGACCCCGGCAGAGGGGCCGTCTTTGGGCGTTGCCCCGGCGGGGACATGCATATGCACAAAGTGGTGGTCAAAGAAGTCTTCCTGCATGCCGAAGTGCTTCAGGTGTCCCATTACAAAGGAGTACGCGATCTCGGAGCTTTCCACCATAACCTTCCCCAGCTGACCAGTCTGCTTGAAACCTTTGTTATTGGTTTTAACCGCAGTCGCTTCAATCTGCAGGGTTGCCCCCCCCATGCTGGTCCATGCGAGTCCGGTAACTACGCCCGGGACATTCTCAAACACTTCATCCTGGCTGAATACCGGTTTGCCAAGATATTTTTCCAGATCCTTTTTGTGCAGGATGATCTTTTCTCTATCTTCATCGCAAAACGCCATGGCCGCTTTACGCATGATTTTTTTGATACGGTTTTCCAGCCCGCGCACTCCGGCTTCGCGTGCATAGTCGTCCACAATAGCTTCGAGGGCATCCTTGCGGATACTTACCTGTTTACGTGTCAAGCCGTGGGTTTCAAGCGCTTTGGGTATCAGATAGCGTTTTGCTATTTCGATCTTTTCAGCCATGATGTAGCCGGAAAGGCGGATAACCTCCATGCGATCCAGCAACGGTGCCGGGATGGTGTCGAGTTGATTGGCGGTGGCGATAAACAGCACATTGGAGAGATCAAAGGGCACATCCATGTAGTGATCGCGGAAGCTGTTGTTCTGCTCCGGGTCCAACACTTCGAGCAGGGCCGAAGCCGGATCTCCCTGAAAGGAAGCGCCGATCTTGTCGATTTCATCCAGCATCAGCACCGGATTCGCACTCCCGGCCTGTTTAATCGCCTGGATAAATTTGCCCGGCATAGCTCCTATATAGGTGCGCCGATGCCCCTTGATCTCCGCCTCATCGCGCATCCCTCCGAGAGAGAAGCGGTAGAAGTTGCGTTTCAGCGCGTGGGCGACACTTTTCCCGATAGATGTTTTCCCCACCCCTGGAGGACCCACGAGACACAGAATGGAGCCGGAGATATCTCCTTTCATTTTGCCTACGGCGATAAATTCAAGAATGCGCTCTTTAACATCATCCAACCCGTAGTGATCTGCATCCAGTGCCTTGCGCGCCTTGGCGACGTTGTAGGAGTCCCTGGTGTGCTTTCCCCATGGAAGTATGGTAAGCCAGTCCAGATAGTTACGGCTCACGTTATATTCAGGAGAACTGGGCTCAATGAGCTGGAGTTTTTCAATCTCCTCGTTAATCGCCTTCTGTGCTTCATCGTTGAGTTTGAGATCTTTGAGACGTTCGGTGAACTTTTCGATCTCACTGACTTTCCCCTCTTTCTCCAGGCCGAGTTCTTTTTTGATCGCCTTGAGCTGCTCGCGCAGGAAGAACTCGCGCTGCTGAGAAGAAACCTTTTTCTCAATCTGTTTGGAAATCTTGCTCTGCAGACGTGAGACCTCGAGCTCCTTCTTCAGCAGAATAAGCACCTGATCAATACGTTCATGGACGTCAAAGGTCTCCAGTACCTGCTGGAGCTCCTGTCCATCAGCAGAGGTGAGGTTGGCGGCAAAGTCGGCGAGCTTCCCAGGATCATCCATGCTGGAGCGCCCCAGAAACATCTTGATCTCTTCGGAGTACAGCGGGTTGATCTGCACCAGCTCCTTGAGGGTGGTGATGATTGCCATGGAATATGCTTTGAGTTCTTCGCGCTGGGCATCCTCAGGTGTTTTAAGGTACTCCACACTCCCGACCAGACCATCTTCGGTTTCGTGGAGGCGCCTGATGGTGAAGCGCTCAAGGCAGTTGACCAGAACCTGAATATTATCTTCTTCGCTTTTGAGTACTTTGACGATCTTGCCCACAACTCCGATGCGGTGAAGGTTGTCCGGCTCATCCTTGCCGTCAACATTGCGCACCAGGACCATGCCGATGGTGTGGCTTTGGCTCTCAGCGGCCTTCTTTATGATCTCAACCTTTTCCTTCCCGCTGATGCTCATGGGAATAAGGATGTTGGGAAACGCCGGGCGCGGGCGCAGGGGAATGATGGGGATTTGTTCCGGGAGGACATCGGAAGCGAGTAACAGCCCTTCGCTGATCTCGCCGATATCTTCAAACTCTTCGTCTTCCTCAAACATTGTTTCTTCGTCTATGTCATCATATTCTTCGCTCATAAACAGCAATCCCTTTCAAGGCGTGATTATTAAGTGATTTTTCAGACAGTAATCACTGCTCTGGAGCATGTCAACCATCCCTGTACTTTTATACACCGGGACTTGTTGTTTGTCTTGAAGTGGAATCAGCGCAGGAATGGACGTTGCAGGCGTCCTCCGAGGCGAATCAGATAGCCTTCGGCATCTTTATGCACTCCGGCGAGGCTCAGGAGTTCTTCAAGCTGTGCATGCTCGGGAGGAATGTTGCCGATGCGCAGTTGTAGATTCAGGCGTGCCCGGGGGGTGAGGCTTGGGGGAGATATGGAGCCGCTGCCCGAGAGTTGGAATGCCCCTTCCGGATTGAGGATTTCAACCTGCAACAGGCGTTCTTGAGCTTCGAAAGTAAGTTTCAGATCGCCCAGGTTTATTGCACTTTGATTTAACCCCAGTTTTCCCAGCCCCTGTATGCGAACCCCTTGAAGGATTATTATACCGCTGTGAGGAGTTATCGCATTGGAAATATTGGCCTCCAGGTGAGCGTGTTCGAGATCGGCCTCCACCCTGATGGAACTGAAGCCGGGGATGATAGCGCTCAGGTGCATCTTTTCCGCTTCAATTTCGGTGGCACCGCTGCTGGTATGGAGAACCTCGAAGGGGCCGTTAAACATTACCCCCGATGCACGTATTCCCGCCTGCAGATGTATGAGGCTCTCCCACGCTGGCTTAACTTGTAGCGGGGCAATGGTGAGGGGTAACTGAGGAGCATCTACATCAATCTGTTTAGCTTTCAGGGTGAAGGGGAAACTGCGTTCAAGCTGGTGGATTTTGACTCTGAAAGGCACCTGTTGCGTCAGTTCGGCGTTGATGCGGCGTTCAAGGCTCGCATCGGGGAACATAAACCACACCCCCAGCACAAAAGTAGCACTACTCAGGACGAGAAATGCCAGGATATATGCGACTCTCTTCCGCAGCGGTATTTCGGTGTACGTTGTGCTCTCAGGCATACCTTACCCCCTGCCGAACGTAGAGATAGTCAAGGAGGTGTCAAACAGGGATTTATTCTCAAAGCGCACTTTAAGATCCAGCCCTTTCACCCGCAGGGGACGTTGCGATTGATCCAGGCGCTGGAGCAGATCCACAACCTGACGCAGGGAGATGCGTTCTATCTTAACCTCCAGCCCTTCCTCCACCATGTTGTCGTGACGTACCGGAGCCACCGGACGCATCGAGCTGAGCTTGTCACGTCCGGCAACCTGCTGTACCTGGTTTTCCACAAAGCTGAAGAGGCCCGAGACATCATGCTGATCGGAGCTGACCTTTTTTATCTGGCGCGCGAGATCTCTGTATTCTTCTTGCAGGGCATTTACCTGCTCCAACTGAGATTGGCTCGCACTTATTTTGCGGTCGAGCAATTGCATCCTGGATCTATAGGGGGCAATAATTGTCATGTACGCCAGCACCGCAATGCAGAAAACGATACCTGCGCCCAGAATCATTTTTTCGCGCGTGGATAGGTTTTTTATCACTGGGAACCTCCGGCAGTAGAAATATTTATCTGTAGTCTGAAGCTGACCTTGTTCCCTTCCAACCCCATTTTAGCATCAAAAATCCGCACAGATTCAAAGAGTGCCGACTGGCGCAGGCTATCGCCTAAACGGTTTACACTGTCGAAGTCAGTCGTATCTCCGCTAATGTCGAGGGAATCATCGGCATAGCGGAAGCGTTTGATATCCAGGGTTATATCCTCTGGTGCCAGTCGCGAGACCTCGCGCAGGGCCGCCAAAGGGGAGGCGGAATCCCCTACGCCGAGAAGAGCTGCACGCTGTTTGAGCTGTTCCAACTCAGCCTGGATCTGACGTGGGATATCCACGATGACGTTGGTGTCGGGCAGGGTCTGGCGAAAAACCCTGGTCATCTGCTCTTTATACGCATCCAATTGTTCAAGTTTATGTCTGTAGGTGGTTATAGCGGTGGCTCCAGCTACAATAGCGCTGAGCAGTAACAGTGCAGCTCCGACATAGAGATGCTTTTTTATGGAATTCCACCCTCCCTTTAGGGTGAATTTACCCTGACGCAGATTGAAACTGCGATCTTCCCGAGCCATTGCCAGGGCACACACGGAGAGGAATTCAGGTGCAGGGGGATTATCATCCAGGGTGAGGGGAAGGCGAAGTAATTCGTGCCCATGTTGTTGCAGCTGTGCTTCAAGCTCCGGGCTGATGTATTCTCCTATAAGAAGGAGCGGCTGCGTTTCGATATTGTTGCTGCGCCAAATGAGTGCGGTTTCCTGCTCAATGCGCTGGGCGAGTATGCTGACATCCGCAGGGATCGCGTGGCAGTTTTTATATGCACCAATGGCTCCGTTCCTGATGGAACAGAGGACGAATTGCCCAGCGTGCACTTTTATCAGCAGAGCGTCACGATACCAGGTCAGGATGCCGTCAGCCTCGGTAAACGGGCTCATCCCCAACAACTGCACGGGTAAACGTGCCTGATCAAGAGGGGTGAGAGCTTCTGCAATATAGGTATCAGGGACTGCGACGCTGACGCTGGCAAAGCCATCTTCTGTCTGGGTTGCAGGAGTGGTGGCAATAGTGTGCTCGCTGATGTCAGCGGGAACGCGGGATTCGAGCTCAATTCGCGCTGCGGCTTCGATCTTGTTTTTGTCTTTGAAGGGAAAATGGAGAGTGCGGACAAAACACTTGTGCCACGCCAATGCGGTGCAAAAGTGGTCGCTGAAGCGTGGCGGTTGTTCCAGCATCTCCAGCAGAGTGGCACCGATGTCACTTTCCGGAGTGATCTCCCGCTTGAGCAGGGCAAGAACCTGGGGAGGATTTTTCTTCCCATCCAGAATTGCCATACGGATGCAGGTGGGGGTGATTTCAAACCCGACTTTTCGCTGTATCATAGTGGTAAACCCAGTCTGTTCGAGTTTTTATAATGGATATAGTTAAAACGTAAACCCAGGGTAATACCTGGTTTCTCAATATTTTCAGGCGTAAAGGTTATGCTGCTATAAAATGCGTAAAAACAGTAAGACTCCAGATGACTTTTCCAGTGTGGCGCTTATCCTTTTGGGACTCGAACCCACGTATGCTGTGCTGTGGATGGTGTATATATCTGCACTTACCTTGAGCCTGGTGTTGATGGCCCAGTAGAAATCCTCCCAGCGCGGTAACAGTTGTAACTCCTCTAGAGAGCGGTAAGGGCGCTCGCGGCTCTGTTCTGCGATCAGGGCTGCGGTATCTGGATCCATCTCCTGTGCCAGGGCAAACAGCACCTCAGGTGTGGCTGAATTGAGGTGGATTTTGCCGGAACCGTACACGCTCACATGGGGGCGGAGGGTCTCTACTTCTTCTGCGCTGAAGCCGGCGATTACCTTGAGCTCATCCAGTGTATCAAGAGGAGCATTTTTACATGTAATATTCCCTGCTTGCGCCGCATAGTACCCCGCTTCGGCTCCAACCGGTCGCAGATCGTCATCTGCATCAATCCAGTCGATAAGAGCATCCACATGCGCCTGTGGATCCGGGATGCCGAGAATGTCAAAGAGACGCTCGCATCGATCTACAATCACTGCATCCGGGTTGTTGTTTGACCCCACCAGGTTGTTGAGATTGACTTTACCGTCCTCTGCTTCAATCTCGATACTGATGCTGCCAATATCCCCGACCGGGTAGTTAGGGATCCCCTGCGCCCACATCTCTGTGGCGCCATCGTATTCGTTGGTGTCGCTGTTCAGCAGATGGCGTCCCACCTCAATACCTCCGCGCGCTACATATTCTGCCCTGGTCTGGTCGCGAAAGGTCTCCACCAGACGTAGGTCAACGTAGGAGTTGAAAGCCATCTCCCCTACCAGCGCTGAGAGTAATGCGGTGAGGGCAAGAACCAGAAGAAGCGCCATTCCATCCTGTTGCTGTAGTTTATGCATTACACCCGCCCGGCCATGAGGATGTCGAAGGCGGTAACGCACTTCACCTCATGTCCTTCGCATGCGAGAATCAGGCGTAATTCCACGGTCTGCGGTAATGAATTGCGCGTATTACTGTCCCAGGTGTCGTTCCATCCGGCACCATCGTGAAAACGCCACTGTAACTCAACAATCTTAGAACTCAAACGGCGCCATTGCGGGTCGGTTTGCAGAGCATACACAGGGATACTGTAGCGCTGCAGGCGCAAGGTGTCACCTTCATCCTGCTCTTCAATGCGATAGCTCACCTGCTGCAGTGTCACCTCTCCATTCGCCTGGGGCACCGAGGTTGAGGTGAAGGTGAGAAACCCGTGTTCGCCGCTGCGGAATTCAGCATCCGGCATGTTGTTGAGCAGCACACTTGCTCCAAGCTCTTGTTGCAGGCGATTAACGATACTGCGCGCATGGTGGTAGCACGTAGCACGGGCGCGCACCTCGCGCTCTGCACCACTGATGCGACTGAAGATGCCGTACACGCCTGTGAGAACCAAACTTGCAATGGTTACTGCCACCAGAATTTCGATGAGGGTAAAGCCGCGCGTATCTGCCCGGTACCAGGAAGATGCATGTGTGCGCCGAGATCTACCTAAATCCGGAATATTGGCCGGGCATGAATCAGTTGAAGGTAAATGAATCAATAACCACCTCATCATTTTGTTCTTCAGCCCCCCAGCGCACGCTCACTTGCACCTGTTTCACCCCCTCCAGCGGGGTGGGGAGGTATTCAACCTCCCATCCATATATCGAGTAGGGTTCCTCATAGGTGCCGGAACGTTCTGCCTCGGTTTCGGCGCTACTGCGCGCCTGGGCTTCAAGTTCACTCATTTTGTGCTTTGCCAGCATGGTTGCGGTGGTGATGTGCTCAACCCGGCTCTGAGTGTGGATACACTGATTCGCCAGGCTCAGGCACGCGACAAAGGCCGTCCCCACAATCACTACGGCGAGCATCACCTCCAACAGGGTGAATCCTTTCTGACTTCGCAGGGCGGTGCATACGTTAGCCCTCAAAATCATGGTATCCCTCTTCAATTTCGCCCAGTCCACTCAACGGGAGCAGGTGGATACTCAGATCCTTGGTTTTGGAACCGGAACCACTCTGCAGGTGGATGGTTGTGGCCGGCATCCAACCCTGGGGATAGATGTTGATGGTGGCGGTACCGTTACTGACCTTGCCCACATCTTCGCTCCAGATATCCCGAATTCGCACCTCATTATCCAGTTGCAGCGTGTCGCGTTTGTTTTCTATGCCGCGCCATTCTCCCGCTCCATCGACAAATTCGAGCTCAAAGAGTCCGGTTTCCAATGTGCAGCGCATCCTGTGCTGTGCACCGCTGATGGCTGCTTCATTGTACAGATACCGCACTGTGGTAGAGATCTTACGTGCATCGGCGTGCAGGGCCGAATCTCCACCGGAGTAGAACAGCGGGATACTCAAGGCCGCAAACAGGCCAAGGAGAAACACCACCATCCCGAGTTCTACCAGGGTAAAGCCGCGGGAATTACTCAATCTCCCAGCTCTTGATATCCGCATCGTTACCCTCGCCACCCGATTCTCCATCTGCGCCGTAGGAGATCAGATCGTAGTCGCCGTTGAGACCGGGAGAGAGATATACATAGTCGTTGTTCCATGGATCCTTGGGGATTTTATCCAGATATCCACCTTCGCGATACTTGATGGGAATGCGCCCCTTCTCGGGTTTTTCTACCAGTGCCTCAAGCCCCTGATTGGTTGCGGGGAACGTGCCGTTGTCAAGTTTGTACAGCGCCAACGCTTCCTCTATGCTTTTGATCTGCAGTACCGCTTTGGTGCGCCGTGCTTCTTCGGGGCGATCCAGCAGTTTGGGGACTACCAGCCCGGCGAGAATTCCCAGAATGACGACAACAACCATAACTTCAATAAGGGTAAACCCGCTCTGAGTGTGGAGTCGAGATGGTGAAAGTTTCATGCTTTAGCTCCTGTGGATAATTTGCTTATGCTTGCAAATGACTATTGTAAATATGTTGTTAACACTTATCCGAGCCCCTGGCTCGCCTGAAAGATGGGGAGGAGAACTGCGAGGACAATAAATCCGATCACCGATCCCATCACCAGGATCATCACTGGTTCAAGGAGGGAAAGTAAGCCCCCGAGGGTTATTTCGATTTCTCGATCCTGGTTGTCCGCAACCTTGAGGAGCATGCTGTCCATATTGCCGCTGCGCTCCCCGATGGCGGTCATCTGTGCCATTAACGGCGGAAACAGAGCCGTGCTGCGGATCTGTTGTGCGAGACTCGCGCCCTCACGTACCGCTTTGGTGTTGTTCTGTACGCTCTGGTGCAGGTAGCGGTTCTGCAACAGACTGTTGCTGATCTCCAACGCTTGTAGTAAGGGTACACCGCTCTGCAGCAGGGTACCGAGGGTGCGGCTGAAGCGTGCCGTGGCAATGGTGCGAACAATGTTGCCGAGAAACGGCAACGTTAGGATTATGCGGTCCAGCTTGAGCCGCCCCTTAGGGGTAGCACGGTAGCGTCCCAGGGCGATAAGGCTTGCGCCGAGGGCAAGTGCCATAATCCAGCCGTAGGAGCCGAGAATATCGCTAATGGCGATCAGAAACCGGGTCGGACCCGGGAGGGTCTGACCCATGTCGGTGAGCATGCGGGTAACCTTGGGTACCACAAAGGTTACCAGGAACAGCAGAACCCCGGCACCTACGAGAGCCATCAGCAACGGATACGCCAGGGCGGCGCGGGTTTTGGATTTCAGGCGTGCCTGTTCTTCCAAAAAATCAGCAAGACGCAGGAGCACCTTGTCTAAAGAACCACTACTTTCACCCACTTGTACCATATGGCGGTACATTTGTGGAAACGCCTTGTCCTGCTCCTCCATTGCCTTATGTAGCGACATCCCTTGCAGTACCGAATCACGGATCTGCCCGAACAGGTGGCGGTGGGTGCTTTTATCGCTCTGATCCACCAGATAGGCGAGCGCTTCATCCAGAGGGACACCCGCTTCAAGCAGGGTGGCAAGGAGGCGGGTGCTTGTAGCCAGTTCGTTGGTGCCAAGACGGATAGAAGCGGAAGGGAGGAGTTGGCGCAGGTGTGATTGCGCTCGTTTACGGCGCTGTTCTGCAATACTGCTGACGTAGATGTGCTGTCGCCGCAGTTTTTCCAGCGCAGCGCGCTTTCCTCCTGCTTCCACCGTACCTTTGGTGGTTTTCCCTTTTTCGTCGAAGCCGTGATAGTCAAACAGCGGCACGCTAGTTCTCCTCCTGCGTAACCCGGATCACCTCTTCCAGGGTGGTTTCACCCTGGCGCGCCAGTTCCAGACCTGCATTACGCAGGGGGGTCATCCCCCCCTCTATTGCCATGGTGCGGATGGTGCCGGCATCGGCGTTGGCTAGGATAGCGGTGCGGATTTTCTCGTTGATGCTGAGAAGTTCGTAGACCCCGGTGCGGCCGCGGTAGCCGATATCCATGCATTTGTCGCACCCGCGACCGCGGTAGAATGTATCCCCTCTGGTCGGATCGATGTTGAGGCGCTCCAGGATAGTGGTTTCCGGGGTATAGGTTTCACGGCAGTGGGGGCAGATGGTGCGTACCAGACGCTGAGCAAGAATCCCTACCACCGAGGAGGCGGCGAGGAATGGTTCAATCCCCATTTCCACCAGACGGGTAAGGCCCCCGGCGGCATCATTGGTATGCAGGGTAGAGAACACCATATGCCCTGTAAGGGCCGATTGAATTGCAATCTCTGCCGTTTCCTGATCGCGAATCTCCCCTACCATAATTACATCCGGATCCTGGCGCAGAATGGAGCGCAGGCCGTTGGCAAAGGTGAGATCGATCTTAGCATTGACCTGGATCTGGCCTACTCCGCTGAGCTGATATTCAATAGGATCTTCCACGGTGATGATGTTTTTCTGCTTGCGGTCTAGACGGCTCAAAGCCGCATACAGGGTTGTAGTTTTACCGCTGCCGGTAGGGCCGGTAACCAGAAAAACCCCGTGAGTGGATTCGATCATCTTCTCCATTCGTTGCAGCAGTTCATCCTTCATGCCGATATCTTCGAGGGCAAGGACACTGCTGCTTTTATCCAGCAGACGCAGAACCAGGCGCTCTCCGAAAGCGGTGGGCAGTGAAGATACGCGGACGTCGATATCCTTGGCCGCAATGCGTACCCGAAAACGTCCATCCTGGGGCAGACGCTTCTCCGCGATGTTGAGCCCCGCCATAATCTTGATGCGTGAGTTGATGCTGGCACTGGCGTTCTGGGGTGGGCGCAGTACCTCGTACAGAATGCCATCGATGCGATAGCGCACCACCAACTCGTTTTCAAACGGTTCTATGTGAATATCACTTGCGCGCTCCTTGTAAGCCTGAGTGATGAGGCTGTTGACAAAGCGGATCACCGGGGCCTCATCACTGCTGTCGAGAAGGTCATCCGGCTCCAGATTCGGGGCATCTCCATCCTTGTCCCCATCCATATCCGCCACCATATCGGATGCAGCACCAGCGTGGATTTCGTAACTACGGTTGATTAAGCCGAGAACGGCGTCTGCAGGAGCGAGGCAGAGTTCGAGGGGTGCATCAACCAGTGCTTCGAGATCGTTGATAGCGGTAGTGGCATAAGGATCTGCAATAACCACGCGCAGAGATTCATCATCCCAGCCCAGCGGCATGATGCTATGTTCTTTGGCATAGTTGAGGGGGAGAAGTTCCAGCAGAGAGGTCTCGCTTACGGCCTCGGGTATCTGTGGAGCACAGGGGATGCCCGACTGTTGTGCCAGAGCGGCACACAGCTGAGTCGGGGTGATAGCATGCCGTGCGAGGAGCAATTGCCCCAGGAGCTGGGCACTCTCTGCCTGTTCTGCCAACGCAGCATCGAGCTTCTCCAGAGAGACACTCTCCTGGTGTAACAGAATCTGACCAAGGCGGTGTGTGTTCTCCATACTACTTCAGCTCCAAAACGCCGGGTTCGTGGCCCATTTGCATGCGCAGTTCGTCAAACTCGGTACGATTGTCTGCAGTGATTTCGTTCATCTCCTGCGCGGATTCAATGATCGTAGGGGTGATGAAAATCAGCAAGTTGGTTTTTTTATCATCCACCGAAGAGGTGCGGAACAGAAAGCCGAGCAGGGGGATGTCTCCGAGGAATGGCACCTTGGTTTCGGTGCGCTGCCTGTCGGTAGAGATCAGGCCACCGAGGACAATGCTCTGGCCGTTGCGCGCGAGGACGGTGTTGGAAAGCTTGCGCGTGGTAAAGGTTGGCCCGACCTGATCCACATCGCCGACGGTGTTGGTATTGTCGATGGCGGTGGTTTCCTGGTAGATGTTGAGGCGCACCTGATTCCCATCGGTGATCTGTGGCGTCATGCGCAGGGTCAGAGCCACATCCTTGCGTTCCACCGAGACACTTTGCGCCAGCGAATTGCTACCGGAGTCGGTGAGGCGAGAGGTGATGATGGGGACGTTGCTGCCTACCACGATCTCCGCCTCTTCGTTATCCGAGGTGAGGAGGCGCGGCGCGGAGAGAATGTTGACATCGCTGTCGGTTTTGGACAGCTTCAACAGGGCGGAAAACGCCGGGATACTGATGGTATTTCCGCTTTCATCCACATAGCTGATCATCTTGCTGAAGCCGCCGGCGAGAATTCCCTGCACCGAACTGCTTAACAGGCTGGTGCCAACGGCGCTGTCCATGTTCGTGCGTCCCCCGATAATTCCTTCATCGCCCACTTCAAACCCGCCCTGCAAGCCGATGCCGAGATCCTGGGTAGCGCCCATGGAGAGCTCCATGATAAGCGCCTCTACGTATACCTGGCGCCGCTGGATATCGAGTTTGCGGATAATGTCCTCGATGGCACGGTAGTCTTCAGGCGTAGCGTTAACGATCAGAGAGTTAGTGGGCTTGTCCGGCGAGATGGTTATCGCCCCTTCAAAAGCGGATTTAGCCACGGCGGCGCTGGGTGTTTTGTCATCCCCGGCCTTTACCCCGGTAAGCATGGTATTGAGGGTCTCGCTCAGGCTCACAGCATCGGCATTTTTAAGCGCATAGAGATTGATGCGCGATTGATCCTGGGTAGGCTCCTGATCGAGCTGGTCGATCAGGTTGGTGATTAGTTTGAGTTCTTCATCGGTGACGGCTGCAATCAGTTTATTCGCGCGTTCATAAGCGATAATCTTGCTTTCCGAGCTGGTGGAACTGGTGGTTACTTTGCGATCGCGTCGGGTACGTGCGGATGTGGCATTGCTGCTCTCTAGCAGGTCGTTGCAGATCTTTGCAGTGTCTGCAGCATCCGCGTATCTAAGCTCTATTACCTCCATCTTCTGCATCTCACCAGGATGATCCAGTTCGCGCAGAATGGTGACAAAACGCTCGATGTTGGCCGCATTATCGGTAATGATCAGTTTGTTTGAGGGCTCATACACCACGATATTGCCGGTCTGTGCCATGAGCGGGCTGATGATGGCACTCGCTACATCCGCAGCATCGATATGCTCCAGGGTGAGCATACGGGTAACAAACTGATCTTTGTTGCTCGCGTACAGAGTAGTGGGGAGGCTGTTGACCCGTGCATCCTTGACCTCAATTATCTTGTTGGTACTCCCCGATGGCACTACTGTGTAGCCCTTGATATTCATAACCGTGAGAAAGAGGCGATATGCTTCGTCTCGCGACATGGGTTGAGAGGAGATAATGGTAGCCTTCCCGCGCACGCTCTGGTCGTAGACAAAATTCTTCCCAGTGAGTTCGCTGATGGTCTGAATGAAATCAGCGAGCTCGATATCCTTAAAGTCGAGGGTGATGGCTTCATCGGGCGCGGCAAGCGCGCAGGAGTCTGTGCTCCAGGCACCGGGGAGAAGCAGGGCAAGCGCCAGAATAGTGGCCGCTACAAAGCGGCAGAAGGGTCGAGTTAACACCGGTAATCTCCTTTTTTTATCTTATTTCGTACTTGAACGTCATTGGGGAATTGTTGCGCTCTATGCTGAGATCCATGTTTTTGCTTTCACGCAGTTGCTGAAACACTTGTAGCCCCTTTTCCGGGCTATCGAGGGTGATGCCATTGACCTGTTTGATTACATCGCCCCGTTTCAGCCCCATTTCGGTGAGCAGAGTGCCGGGCTGGATGTACTTTACTACGAAGCCTTGAGTTTGACCCTGTGCAACCACTGGTTCTACCCGAGCCTGGCGCACTACTGTGGCAATGTTGCTGCGTATCTGCTCTGCACGGTCACTGCTTATGCGCCAGCTCGTATCATTGATCTTCTGCACCCCGCCGCTGCTGGAATCAGAAGGGCGTGGCGCACTTGGAGTGGACGGGCTTGCGGTGCTACCAGGGGCGAACTCTGAATCAAGTACAAGTATTGAGATAGATGCGTCTGAGTTTTCCACATACACCTGAAGGCGTTCAATCTTTACCACTCTGGCGCTGGTAGCAATGGGATCTCCGACACGATAAACCCCGATTTCCCCGCCGCTGCTTATTACTGCAATCGACTCAAGTGCACCCGCAATGGTTCCCACGAGCTGCATATTCTTTGCTTCTTTAACATTGCGTCCGGCCAGGTCGGTATCGGAGAGCGCACCTCCATTCCTGGCTTGCCCCGCTTCAATAGATGAAGTGTCAGTGGTGCGCGGGGTGTCTGCAGACGGGACATAGTCTGAATTGAATATATTGCGTTGCAGAATTACTTTGTTATCAGGAGGCAGCGTGCTACCAGGGATGGTATCTGGTTGCTCAAGCGTTTGGGTTACGTCAACGCCGGAATCCAGGTAAAATGCGGTTACGCTGCTGAATGCCCATGCCAGAGACAGTCCCAGAAGAATACTCAGCAGGGCGTAGTAGCAGGGGAGGATGCGGTGCAGATAGGCAAACATTCCAACTCCATTTAGGTGGTGCGATTCCGGAAGAACAGTCATTCTAGCAGAAAAGAGAGTGTTTTATAATGGTTATTTTAATTCAAAGTAAAAGCATGGTTAGTTGTATGCAGGTGTATGTCAGGGGCGGGAAGAAAGGGGGCAGCAGCGTTCGCAGGCCACCATAATATGGTTTGCCATCCCCCGTCCCAGGGCGACGTTGCTCCCTTTAAGTGAAATAACCATAGGGCCGCGCCCGCACGAAATAATGCGAATCTCTTCGCCTGGTATAAGCCCCATCCCCTGCAGGCGTTTGCGTAAATTGGGGCAGCCACTGAAACCCTGCACATAGACCACTTCGCCACATTTACATTGTGATAGAGGACACATGAGTTTACAAAATCCGAGGTAAATAAATTTCGTTGCTACAAAAAATCAAGCTATCCAGTTCTTATAGTATTAAATTAGTGTAGTGCGTAGAACTGAACAGTCAGGAAAACTAATGTTTTTTCAAGTCTGGTCGCCGATATATGCTGCGATCTGCACGGGCGATAATCGGTGTAAGTGTAGAGAGGTGAATGGCGAGCGTCAAGATGATAATCCGGCACCGATCCCTTTACGTTGAGATCTGGATTTTGCGCGCACCTGCCACATTTTTTTAGCCCCTAATGCAGTGAGATATGCCACCCCGCTCAAAACCGCGGTACTTGCCCCCGCAGGTAGATCCAAGGTGAAAGAAAGGCCGAGGCCGACACTGGTTAACATGCCGCCCAGCAGGGTAGCGATCAGCATCATAAACGCCAGCGAGGTGGAAAACAGCCGTGCACTTGCTGCAGGCAGGGTCAGCATTGCGATCACCAGGATCAGGCCCACAATCTGAATCAAGATTACCACCGTGAGAGCAACCATGCACAACAACAGGGTGTGTACTGCTCCCACCGGGATGCCACGGATGGTGGCGAATTCGGGGTCGAAACACACGAGCACCAGTTGACGATAGAATAACAGCGTAATGGCGAGGATAGCCAGATCGAGGATAGCGATGAACAGCAGATCCTGCTGTGAAATCATCAGCACATTGCCGAACAAATAACTCATCAGGTCGACGTTGTAACCCGGTGTTTTTGCGATAAATAAAACCCCGGTAGCCATACCCACAGCCCACAGCGCGCTGATGATGGTATCTTCCTGTTCAGCGGCATGACGACTGACCGCACTGATGATAAATGCGGCAATCAGCGCGCTGATGAGCGCACCCCACATGGGAGGATGTCCCAGATAATACGCAATTCCCATTCCGCCAAGGACGGCATGGGCAATTCCTCCCGCCATGTAGCCGATACGGCGTACTACCACAAAGGCTCCCACGATGCCGCACGCAATACTGGCGAGGAGACCTCCGGCCAGGGCATGGGTCAGGAAGTCAAAATTTCCCAGAGCGCTGAAGAAATTCATGGGGTTACTCCGGTGCCGAGATTAGTGCCGTGGTTCACGCGCGAGAGGGGCATGCCGTAGATTTCCTGCAACAGTTCATTTTCCACCGGTGAGGTGGAGTGACACATCAGGGTGTGGTTAAGGCACGCTACTCGCGTTACACAGCGGGTGATAAAGCCGATGTCGTGGGATATCAAGACGATGCTTACCTCATCGTGGAGGCGGTGGAGAAGGCCGAAGATGTTTTCGCCCTGATGGGGGTCGATGTTGGCGGTGGGCTCGTCCAGCAGAAGCAGTTGGGGGTCGCACGCGAGCGCACGGGCGATGAGGACGCGTTGGCGTTGTCCTCCCGAGAGAGCGGTCATGGGCTGATCCTGTAGATCAAGAATGTCGGTACGCTCCATCGCCTCCGCAGTTTTCAGTCGATCGGTACGGGTGTAGAATAGTTGATGTGTGCGGGTGCCGAAGCGTCCCTGCATTACGGTGTCGCGTACCTTGATGGGAAATTTGCTGTCGAAGGTGGCAAACTGGGGCACATACCCGAGCAGGGGGCGTGCATGTTGCGGAGTGCGCCCCAGTATGCGGATCTCTCCTGCATCTGGTTCGAGGAGACCCAGCATCAACTTCAGCAGGGTGCTTTTTCCGCCTCCGTTGGGGCCGACAATGCCGAGGAATTCATCCCCATGCAGGGTGAGGTTTATATCCCTTAGCACTTGAACCTGTGGATAGGAAAAGCTGACGTTGCTGATCTCGATAGCAGGGCTGCTCATGGAGATAGACTCCGGGCCAGGGTTTGCGCCGTATGGCGTAGGGATTCTGCCAGGTTGGGGGCAAGGGGGTCCAGGATCTCTATGCGAGCTCCGGTCTGGGTGGCAATAGCGTGCGCCGCTTTGGTGCTGAATTGTTGTTGAACAAATATCACCTTGATTTGTTGTTGCTGAGCCTTTTCTATCAGCTCCGCCAGATGGGCACCGCTGGGCTCCTTGCCATTCTTTTCCAGTGCTATCTGCTGCAGGTTGTAACGCGCGGCAAAGTACCCCCAGGATGGATGGAAAACCATAAAAGTGCGCTGCTCCAGGGGGGCAAGGATCCCTTCGATCTCGCGATGAAGTTGCTGCAGTTCGCCACGCAAATGCTCCAGGCGGGCAGCGTAGAATTCGTGTTGTTCCGGGTCTATTTGCTGCAGCGCTGTTGCCATATTTTCCGCCATGCTGATGCAGCGCACAGGGTCAAGCCAGATATGGGGATCTATACTTTCATGCTGATCTCCATGCCCATGATAGTGGTTTTCAAGCCCGATGTGTTCTATCCCTGCGAGGGTGTCAGTAATCGCCAGATTCGGAGCGCGTTTGCGTAGACGGGGCAACCATACCTCTTCAAAAGGGACTCCGATGGGGAACATGATGTCTGCACTCACGATTTGCTGCATCTGGCGTGGAGATGGATCCCAGGTGGTGGGGCTCTGGCCAGGCCGAATAACGACAGTCACTGAACTCTCGGGGGTTTTGAGCTTCTTGAGTAGATATTCCTGCGGTGCCACACTCGCGATGAGTTTAAGACCCTGGGTGCTATTTGCTCCCAAAGTTTGAAATGGAGTGAGGAGGCATATCCCGCATATGATCAGGCTTAGAAGGAAATACCTGAGCGCCGTGGTGAATTCTCGACCAGCGGCGCAGGATTTAGGGTTGGCAATCTGCAAAATAGAATGTAGGTTCCTGGCTGGAATACTCAAATTTATTTCACCTTAAGGAAAGGAATAATCTGTCATGCTGAAAAACTTCAGTGTACTCGGAGCAATACTATTACTCTTGCTTGCCGGATGCAAGGAAACACCATCAGGGAGTGGTTCTGCGCAAAGCGGTGATGTTACACAAAACATGAATCTCGAAACCCAGGAGCAGAAGGTGAGTTATGCCGTGGGGCTGGATATTGGCACCAGTTTTGCTGGCAACGGTGCTCAACTTGATACTGATGCATTGCTGCTTGGGGTCAAAGATGGGCAGGCCGGCAAGGAGCCGCGGCTGAGTGAGGATGAGATTCGTAAAACCATCATGGCGTTCCAGGAGCAGATGCAGCAGAAACAGCAGGAGAAGATGAAGGCGCAGAGCTCAGAACAGAAGGACGCGTCTGAAGCTTTTTTGGCGGAATTCGCGCAGAATCCCGACGCGGTTACTCTCGACAGTGGTCTGATGTATGTGGTGGAGCAGGAAGGTGATGGCGCTACTCCTGGTAGCAGCGATATAGTTAAGGTTCACTATCGCGGCACCACGGTAGATGGTACTGAGTTTGACAGCTCCTACGAGCGTGGAGAACCGGTGGAGTTTCAAGTTGATCGTGTAATACCCGGCTGGACCGAAGCGCTGCAGTTGATGCAGGAAGGGGACAAGTGGAAGCTGGCGATTCCGGCTGATCTGGCTTACGGTTCCCAGGGGCGTGGTGGCATTATACCCCCGGAGGCTGCGTTGGTTTTTGACGTGGAACTCCTCGAAGTCACCTCCGCAGCTGAAGGTGGCGAGAAGTAAAGATCGTGTTTAAATTATTTGTGGCAGCAGGGTTCCCTGTTTTCAGCGTTCAATCCTGCTGCTGCAAATACGCCAACACCGCGCATTCGAGTTATTCTCTGCTTTGACCATTCGGGTCATGCTTGCATACTCGCGTAAATAGATACTGGTGTCCTTGTCTTGGGGAAGCTAAATGTTTTCGTTACAGTTAGCCGTAAGTGTGTAACTTGTTTTTTGGACGGTGTCTGGCGCATGCAGCATGAACAAACAAAAACCCCGGGAAGGAACTCAATCCAACCCGGGGAACTTTTTATATACGAAATCAGATGGCAAATTAAGCAATGGTGTCGAGCAGGCTGCCTTGCATGGTGTTGGCTGTTCCGACCGTTTCAAGGCTAGCCTTGTAGGTCTGTGTTGTTTGCTGACTTTCGAGCATCTCGGTAGTGATATCCGTACGTGATGCCTGATTTACGTTTTTGGACTGATCAGCTACCTCTTGCGCTGCAGGGGTGTCTACTCTGGCACTTATGCCTCCCTGAATCCCTTCTTGGGAAATCACACGGCTGGGTTCAAATCCACCTGTGTTGCTGTTGGCGACATTGTTTGCAGTTACCTCCTGCCGGGTACCTTGTACCTGCAGGGCTGATACGGCACTGTTTACTGCACTGATCATAAATCACCTCTCAATATACTACCCAAACTAATATCTACAGGTTAAAAAACCCCACTCTTAAAGTCAAGAATTGCGCAATTATTTTATCTTTATGTTCAGACAGTGATATTTTTTTGATCCGTTTTGCATGTAACTGGATGATATTTATCGCTTTATGAAAAAGCAGTGTTCAGGTGGGAAGGGATGAATAACATTCTTGGTTGGGTGTATTAAAAGAGATATAGCGAAGCTTTAAGGCTGGGCGGTAGGTTCGGGTATTAATGCAAAACAGGCAGATATGCTCAAAGCAAATCTGCCTGTTTTGTGAAATCTGTTCCAGATTGCTTAAGTACTGCTTACTTTGCGTGGCAATCTTTACAACCTGTGGGGCCTTGCCCTTTTTCCTGGTGGCAGCCTTTGCAGCTCTTGTGGAAAGCGTCTTTGGCAGACATGGCTTTTTCACCATCATGGCATTCTTTGCAGCCCTTCATGCCAGCGTGGTGGCAGTTCTTGCAGCCCATGCTTTTGTGCAGGTCGTGGTCAAAAGTTACGTTACCCATTTTGTTTTCATAGGTTACTACTTTTGCTGCATACACGCTGGTTGCTGCAAAGGCTACGAGCATCAAAGCAACTAACAGTTTTTTCATGGTTTTCCTCCTAGAGTAAAAAAATAAACCGACAATACTCGCGTAAAGTAAACGAAAACAAAATGAAGGTCAAGACCAATTGTATACGATTGATGGCAGAAGTTGGTTGTGCGAAATAACGGGGCTCAGGCGCAAAACTATTGTTTTTTCGGTATGATTCATTTTTCGCTATCACCCATCCGTCGGGTTGTTGTGCCAATAGGTTTGCAGCCTAGCTGTGAACTCTGCTATTATGGAAGGTTAGTTGACTAGTTGAGGCCAGTTGCTGGGTTGGATGAGTGACTGGCTTCCGGTATATTTTTTATCTGCTGTTCGGTTGCGATGCCACTTGCAAAAGCCGGGATAACAAGGTTGGGTGGAGTATAGAGTTCAGTAATTGTAAGGGCTGGATATAGAATAACGTTAGATGAAGCGTTGTGCTGGGGGGATAGATATATGGATCGTAAAATACAGGTGTTGCTGGATACAGTCAAAAAACTTCTGCGTCGCAATGCCATGCCCAATTTATCCAACTTACTCCAAAAAACCCATCCGGCGGATATTGCCCATCTGTTTCGCTATCTGGATATTGCAGAACAGCAGAAGCTCTTTAATCTGATTAGAGATGTCAACGATGCCGCCGAGGTGCTGGCTGAAATTGAACACAGTATCAGTGCGCAGATTCTCGATGAACTCGATACGCAACGTGCAGTCGAGTTGCTCCAGGCCATGTCACATGACGATTCGGTGGATATTATTCGCAATATGCCCGATGAAATGGCGGATGAGATTCTCAACCTTATGCAGGATGAACGTTCTGAAGAGATTGAGAATCTCATGCAGTACCATGAAGATAGTGCCGGTGGGATCATGTCCACCAACTACTTCAGTCTCAATGAAGAGCTTACCGTCAAGCAGGCCATTGAAGCGCTCCAGGAAGCCAAAGATGCGGAGATGGTGTTTTATGTGTATGTGGTGGATGAGTACCGCCATCTGGTGGGGGTGCTCTCACTGCGCCAACTTTTGACCGTATCCCCTAATAAGCTATTGCGTGAAATTATCGGCGGGGATGTGATCAGTGTCCATGCTGACGCGGACCAGGAAGATGTGGCGCGCTGGGTTGCCAAATATGATATTCTTGCGATTCCTGTAGTCGACGAGCAGAACAAGCTCCTCGGTATAGTAACCGTAGATGACGTTATAGACGTCCTGCGTGAAGAGGCTACCGAGGATATCTACAAAATGGTGGGCGCGAGTGAAGACGAGCTGTTGTATGGCTTCAAGGCTTTCCGGATTGCCGGATTACGTCTGCCCTGGCTGCTGGTAAACCTTCTGGGGGGGGTGGTGACCGGCTATCTGTTGTGGTGGTTTCAGGTCACGTTGCAGGAGGTTATTGCCCTGATCTCCTTTGTTCCGGTTATCACCGGTATGGGGGGTAATATCGGGGGGCAGTCAGCTACCATTGTGGTGCGTGGTTTTGCCACCGGACGTATTGACTTTTCCACCCTGGCGCAGGTGTTTTTCAAAGAACTGCGCGTCGGTATTATAATGGGGGTAGTGTGTGGTTGCGTGGTAGGCTCCATCGGCTGGATCTGGCACGGCAATATGTATCTGGGGCTGGTGGTGTGTCTTGCGATGATGATTTCCATGACTGTTGCTGCTACCATGGGGGTAATGGCGCCGGCATTTTTTAAGCGCATCGGCGTAGATCCGGCTATCGCTTCGACACCCTTTGTGCAGACAGCCAATGATATTACCGGTATCCTCATCTATTTCAGTACCGCCACATTGTTTATCCAGCAACTGAGATCGATCAGTGGCTAGGCTGACATGTAAGCTTGGTTGAAAAATGGCACTGCAGAGTTCAACCATATCCGAAGCCCTGGTGGTTCGCTATGTAAACTACGGTGAATCGGATCGCATAGTAACCATCCTAACCCCCGATCACGGTCTGTGTAGCGGTTTTGCGCATGGTGCACGTAACAGTAAGCGTCGCTTTGGCCCCGCGCTTCAGCTCTTCAGCCGCATAAACATACTGTGGCAAGAGGGGCGCTATGGCTCGCTTCGTTTGCTCAAAGAGGCCGAGCTGCTTGAGCCTGCAGAGCGGGTGATGCCGAATCTCGAAGCCTGGGCCTTGGCTGCCTATGCCAGTGAGCTGGTAGTGGCGCTGTTTCCTGAAGAGCAGGCTATCCCGGAGGTATACTCCCTATTGCGTTCATGTTTTGATGCCCTTGCGCGCGGCAGTGGGTTGGGGCAGATTCGTATACTCTATGAGTTGCGTCTTCTCGGAGTTGCAGGCCTCCTTCCCCATTTGGGTCACTGTGCGCGTTGCTGGTGTCCTCTTGGCGAAGCGCAGATGTTCTTCGATCCCGAGCAGGGCGGTGCCCTGTGCCCCTCCTGTGGCGGTGCATCAGGTCTGTTGTCGGTGTCTCCTCTAACCCTAGGAAGTCTGGCGCGCCTTACACGCCTGGAAATGGACAAGGCTTACGGCGTGCGCCTGAGCCCGCTCACTCTGGAGCAGGGTCGTGCTGTTCTTGATGCCGTGTTTCACAGCAGCCTCCAGCGCCCCCCACGCAGTGCTCCCTTCATCGACCTTTTCCACCCTCTGTCTTGAATCAATCCATTCCCCCCTCTTCCTTGGTTAGAAAAGCTGTTTGCATCTGGAAATTTTGTGCCTGGTTATCCCGGGTTTCAGTGAGGCTAAAACGCTGGATAACCAGGGTTTTAGCTTGACACAGACAGGCAAAAGGTCTAGTAATTTAGGCTTTTAAGCCAAGAGCTTATTTCATTGCCGTTGCAGTATTTTTCTGCACTGGATAAATTGGATCATTCATCCCCCACCGATACGGAGGTTTAGCAGTGACGTTTCAGGATTTAATTCTGTCCTTACAGAACTACTGGGCACAAAAAGGGTGTGTTATTCAACAGCCCTACGATATAGAAAAGGGGGCCGGAACCTTCAATCCCGCTACCTTTCTTCGCTCTCTGGGGCCGGAACCCTGGAATGTTGCGTATGTAGAACCCTCCCGCCGCCCTACCGATGGGCGCTACGGCGAAAACCCCAACCGTCTCCAGCACTACTACCAGTTTCAGGTTATTCTAAAGCCTTCTCCCCTTGATATTCAGGACCTGTATCTTGACTCTCTCAAGAGCTTTGGTGTTGATCCGGCCGCCCATGATATTCGCTTTGTCGAAGACGACTGGGAATCGCCCACCCTGGGAGCATGGGGACTGGGTTGGGAAGTCTGGCTTGATGGGATGGAGATCACTCAGTTTACCTATTTTCAGCAGGTGGGAGGGATTGATCTGAAGCCGATTTCAGGCGAAATAACCTACGGTTGCGAGCGTATTGCCATGTATCTGCAGGGGGTGGACAATGTCTATGATCTTGAATGGGTAAATGGAATTAAATACGGCGACATTCACCACCAGACCGAGGTGGAATTCTCCGCATACAACTTCGAGGAAGCGGACACCGATATGCTCTTTAAACTCTTTGATATGTATGAGCAGGAGAGTATCAAATTGGGAGAAAAGGAGTTGGTGTTCCCTGCGTATGACTTTGTTATGAAGGCATCCCATGCCTTCAACCTGCTGGATGCACGGGGGGCGATTTCGGTAACGGAACGTGCCCACTACATCGGGCGGGTGCGTAACCTTTCACGCCGCTGCGCCCAGGGATACGTGGCTCAACGCGAGAGACTCGGCTTTCCTCTGCTCAAGCAGAAGTAGAAGCCAGACACGAAAATATCCGCCCGCGGGTCGCATATGATTTGCAGGACGGTGAAGTATATGGAGCATTGACATGGCTAAAGAGCTTTTTCTTGAGATAGGCACCGAAGAGATACCTGCCGGATTTATCCCGGTGGCCCTGCGCGATCTGGAACGCATGTTTCGCACCGAGTTTGAAAAGGCCCGGATCCTGTTCGGAGAGGTTAAAACCTTTGCTACTCCGCGCCGCCTTGCAGTGTGTGTGACTGAGGTCGCGGAACAACAGGAGCAACAGCATATAGAAGCTACCGGACCAGCTCTAAAGGTAGCCTTTGACGAACAGGGCAATCCCACCAAGGCTGCCCTTGGCTTTGCACGCTCCCAGGGGGTGGAAGTAGCTGACCTGACGGAGAAGCAGACCGAAAAGGGCACCTATCTGTTTATCTCCAAGGTTGTCGATGGCCAAGCTGTGGCCGGACTTCTTCCGGAGCTCATGCAGCGCATAGTAAGCAGCCTAAGCTTTAAGAAGTCAATGCGCTGGAAGGATCTGGATGTCCGCTTTGCGCGTCCGGTGCACTGGCTTGTGGCCGTCTACGGCGGTGAAGTGGTGCCATTTAGCTTTGGCAATCTTGAAAGCGGCAATGAATCACGCGGGCACCGCTTCATGGCTCCCGGGCGTTTCAACGTCAACTCCTGCACTGAGTACCTTGCCCAGTGTCGTGCGCATCATGTCATTGTCGATCCGCAGGAGCGTAAAGAGATTATTGCCTCTGGAATCGAGGCCATAGCCACAGAGGTTGGCGGCACCCTGAATCTGGATGAAGAGCTGTTGGATGAGGTGGTCAATCTGGTTGAATATCCGGTTCCGTTGTGTGGGCATTTCGATGCGGAATTCCTTGAGTTGCCCGATGAACTTCTGATCACGAGCATGAAGGAGCATCAGCGTTATTTTACCCTCACTGATAAAGAGGGGAATCTCCTCCCGCGTTTTATCACCATCTCCAACATTGAAGCTACTGATCCGCAGGTGGTGGTAAATGGCAATGAACGTGTGTTGCGTGCACGCCTCGCAGACGGGATGTTCTTCTGGCACGAAGATCAGAAGCAGAAGCTTGAATCCCGCCTTGAAGCGCTGAAAAATGTGGTGTACCAACAACAACTCGGTACCAGTTACGAAAAGGTGCAGCGCTTCACCACCCTCGCACGCCATCTGGCCCAGAGTCTTAATCCGGAGAGTATCAAACTTACCGAACGCGCTGCGACCCTGGCCAAGTGCGACCTTGAGACAGGAATGGTATATGAATTCCCCGAGCTTCAGGGAGTGATGGGGCGCGAATACGCTCTGCTCGAAGGGGAGGATGAACGTGTAGCGCGCGCCATCTACGAACACTATCTTCCTATTCAGGCTGGAGGAGACCTGCCTAGTGACAACATCGGCGCATTTATCTCCATTGCGGATAAAATTGACACCATCAGCGGATGCTTCGGCGTTGGCTTAATCCCCACGGGAACAGCCGACCCATACGCGTTACGCCGCAGTGCCATAGGGATATTAAATATCATCCTGGAGCGCGGATTCGAAATTTCGCTTCCGGACCTGGTACATATCGCAGTAACCCAACTCGAGAAAAAACTTACCCGTCCTGCCACTGAGGTGGAGAGCGATGTGGTGGAATTTATCCGCCTGCGTTTTGTGAATATGCTCACATCCCAAGGGATTGCTACTGATGTTGTAGATGCAGTCCTCAGTGCCGGATTTGATCAGATCCTCGATGCTCGCCAACGCGTAAATGCGTTGAATACGTTGAAAAAGCAGGATGACTTTGAGCCCCTTGCTGCTACCTTTAAGCGGGTTGGTAACATTATCAGCGGTGGAGTGGACGCACAGGTTAATCCCGAACTGTTTGAATCCCAGAGTGAGAACAACCTGCATACCGCCCAAAATGAGGTGCGTATCCAGGTAGATGCAGCGATGCGGGAGGGCAAATATCTCAATGCGTTACATGCCATCGCTACCTTACGTCCTGCGGTGGACTCTTTCTTTGATGATGTAATGGTTATGGCTAAGGATGAGCAGGTAAAGACCAATCGCCTAGCTTTACTTACTGAGGTTTCCAGTCTGTTCAGTGGCCTGGCAGACTTTTCCCGTCTGGCGGCATAGGGCAGATGCCAGGGTAATTATCTGAAATAATTTTATACGAAGTGAGGAGGATGTACGATGGCTGTCAAATATGTGTACTTCTTTGGCGATGGAGAAGCTGAAGGCACTACGGAGATGAAGAACCTGCTGGGGGGTAAAGGGGCAAACCTGGCTGAGATGACTTCGATCGGCTTGCCTGTTCCCGCCGGTTTTACCATTACTACGGAAGTATGCACTGAGTTCTATAAAAATGAGCGCGAATATCCTGCTGGTCTGCGCGCAGAGGTAGAGCAGAATCTACACCGCGTAGAGAAACTTATGGACAAGAAATTTGGCGACGATGCCAATCCTCTCCTTGTTTCTGTGCGTTCTGGAGCGCGAGCCTCCATGCCGGGGATGATGGATACCGTCCTCAACCTGGGGCTCAACGACAAAACGGTGCAGGGTATCATCAGGCAGAGCGGCGACGAGCGTTTTGCATATGACTCCTACCGGCGCTTTGTGCAGATGTATTCCAACGTGGTTAAAGGGCTCGACGGTGAGATCCTCGAAGAGATTCTGGAACAGAAAAAAGAGGAGCGCGGGGTAGAACTGGATACCGATCTGAGCGCTGAAGATCTCATCGATCTGGTAAGTAAATTCAAGAATAAGTATACCGAAGAGTTGGGGGAAAACTTCCCCGACGATCCTCTTGAGCAGCTGTGGGGTGCTATTGGGGCTGTATTCGGTTCGTGGATGAATCCGCGCGCAAAGACCTATCGCCGCCTCAACAATATCCCCGCCGAGTGGGGCACCGCGGTTAATGTGCAGTCCATGGTATTCGGAAACATGGGTAACGACTGCGCCACCGGGGTGGCCTTTACCCGTAATCCCGCTACCGGGGAAAAGCGTTTCTTCGGCGAATTTCTGGTCAACGCGCAGGGTGAGGATGTGGTTGCCGGTATTCGCACACCGCAGTCTATCAATAAAGCGGGCAGCGATGGTGAACTACCCTCTATGGAAGAGGTGATGCCGGAGAGCTATGCGCAACTGGTGGATATCCAGCACAAGCTCGAAAACCACTACCGCGATATGCAGGATATCGAGTTTACCATTGAGAAGGGGCGTCTGTTCATGCTCCAGACCCGTAACGGCAAGCGCACTGCTGCTGCAGCGGTGAAGATTGCTGCTGATATGGTGAAAGAAGGGCTGATCAACGAAAAGGAAGCTGTGCTGCGCATCGCTCCTGAACAACTAGACCAACTTCTGCACCCCTCCTTGGATCCGAAGGCGGACAAAACCGTAATTGCAAAAGGGCTCCCTGCATCCCCAGGCGCTGCCAGCGGTGAGATCATCTTCTCCGCGGATGAAGCGGAAGAGGAGAGAAAGCTCGGACGCAACGTCATTCTGGTGCGTATTGAAACCAGCCCCGAGGATATCCACGGCATGCACGCGGCGCAGGGGATTCTGACGGCACGTGGCGGGATGACCTCTCACGCTGCCGTGGTTGCACGCGGAATGGGCAAATGCTGCGTTTCCGGCTGTGGAGGTATCAAGATTAACTATGCCGCCCAGCAGTTTACCGATGCCAAGGGCAAGGTATTCAAGAAGGGGGATATCATCACCCTCGACGGGAGTAGTGGTGAAGTGATGGAGGGGAGCGTTCCCATGGTGAAGCCGGAGATGACCGGCGATTTTGCCTCCATCATGGGCTGGGTGGATAACTTCCGCCGCATGAAGGTACGTGCTAACGCCGATGCTCCTGCCGATGCCGCTACTGCTCGAGGTTTCGGTGCTGAAGGGATCGGCCTCTGTCGTACCGAGCATATGTTTTTTGAGGCGGATCGCATCATGGTCGTGCGCGAAATGATCCTAGCGGAAGATGTGGAGGGGCGCAAAAAGGCGTTGGCGAAGATCATGCCTATGCAGAAGGAGGATTTCCTCGGCCTGTTCCGCGAGATGAAGGGACTGCCGGTTACCATCCGTCTCCTCGATCCGCCCTTGCACGAGTTCCTCCCCCACGAGGACAAGGAGCTTGAGGAGATTGCCAAAGCTACCGATGTAAGTGTGGATCAACTCAAATCGAAGATGGATTCCCTGCACGAATTCAACCCCATGCTTGGGCACCGGGGCTGCCGCCTGGGGATAACCTTCCCCGAGGTGTATGAGATGCAGGTGCGCGCGATTATGGAAGCAGCGTGCGAGCTCGTAGTTAACGAAGGTTACACCATCGTGCCCGAGATCATGATCCCTCTGATTGCAGAGGAGAAGGAACTCGAAATCCTGCGCATTGACGCTGAGCGCGTCGCGGATGCGGTGATTGAAGAGTACAGCGCCAAGGTGGAATATCTCATCGGTACCATGATTGAGCTCCCACGGGCGGCTCTTACCGCAGATAAGATCGCGCGCCAGGCGCAGTTCTTCTCTTTCGGCACCAACGATCTGACCCAGACCACCTACGGTCTGTCGCGCGATGACGCGGGTAAATTCCTCCCTTACTATGTCGAGCGTGAGATCTTCCCCGAAGATCCCTTCGTTGCGCTGGATCAGGATGGAGTGGGGCAGCTGGTTGAGATGGGGTGTGCCAAAGGGCGCCAGACCCGTCCAGATATCAAACTGGGGATCTGCGGCGAGCACGGCGGCGAACCCTCCAGCGTTATTTTCTGTCATAAGATCGGGCTCGATTATGTATCCTGCTCTCCGTTCCGCGTACCCATTGCGCGTCTTGCTGCAGCACATGCAACGCTAATGGAAGAGCTGGAGAAGTGATAAGCTGCTAAAATCTGGAAACACACCGAATCAAAGCCCATTCGCCGGAAGAATTCTGACGGCGAATGGGCTTTGTCATTTGACTATTAATTAAAGGAAAAGGAATTGGTCACTGACTTGGAGAGCGAAGCTGAAGTGTGTCCTTTGTGCTGCGCCCCGGATTCTGAGTTTTTCTGGTGTGAACCTCCCACTAGACGCAGGCGGGGACGCCAAGTTGCGCGTAGAAATGTGCGGGAGTATAGGTATTGTCGTGAGTGTGACCTGGTATTTGTGCCCGCAGCTTATCTGCTGGATGCTGAAACCGAAGCGCGGATTTATGCTGAGCATCAGAACTCCCCCACAGATCAGGGATATCGCAGGTTTTTATCCCGTCTGATGGATCCCATGCTTGAACGCCTCCAACCGGGAGCTGAAGGATTGGATTTTGGCAGCGGACCGGGGCCGACGCTTTCGCAGATGTTTGCAGAACATGGCTTCGGGGTGCAGATATATGATCCCATCTATGCTCCGGAAACGCAGGTGCTTAACAGAGTGTATCCCTTTGTGACCTGCACTGAAGTGCTGGAGCACATGTACTTCCCTTATCAGAACTTGAAATTACTCTGGCGCCTGGTTCAACCCGGGGGAATGTTGGGGATTATGACTTCCTTACGTCCTGAAGTGGGGGCATTTAAAACCTGGAGATATAAGGATGACCAAACCCATGTGCGTTTCTATTCCAGGCATACCATGCATTGGTTGGCACAATGCTTGGACGCGAAGCTTGAATTTGCAGCCCATGATGCCATGATATTCACCCGTAGCCCGGATACAAACAGTTTCCAGCCAGGAGATTCTTATGTCTAGCCCGAAACCCAAGAGTGAGAGCAAACCTAAGATTGTGATGCTCGATTCCAGGACCTCCAATAGTGGTGACTTGAGCTGGGAACCGTTTAAGGAGTTGGGTGCTTTTATCCACTACCCTCACACAAATGCACAACAGGTGCTGGCGCACTGCCGTGATGCCGACATCGTACTGACCAATAAGGTTGTGCTCAACGCAGAAACCATAGCGCAATTGCCGAAGCTTAAATACATAGGGGTTATGGCAACAGGCCACAATGTGGTTGATCTTGATGCAGCGCACCGGCGTGGGATAGTGGTCACGAATGTTCCCGCATATAGCACCAACTCGGTGGCGCAGATGGTTTATGCTCTCTTATTGCATCATACACAGCAAGTAGCCCTGCACGATCAGATGGTTCATGCCGGAAAGTGGGATGCAAGTGAGGATTTCAGCTTTTGTGCTGCCCCCCTTCTGGAGCTGGCGGGGAAGACCCTGGGAATCGTGGGTTTCGGCAATATCGGACGCAAAGTGGCAGCAATCGGTAAGCAGTTTGGCCTCCACATCCTGGTGTATACACGGGATCCTCAGCGTTATGCAGAATTAAGCAGCGGTGAGAGCGGGTTTGCGGCGGTCGATTTTAAGACTTTGCTGCGCGGTTCAGACATTGTCAGTTTGCATTGCCCTCTTAATGCGCAGACCGAAAAACTGATTAATCCCCACAGCCTCTCACATATGCGTCAGGATGCCATTCTCATCAATACCGGACGCGGTGGGCTGCTGGACGAAGAGGCTGTGGCGACAGCTCTGGAACAAAAACGTTTGGGAGCCCTTCTTGCCGATGTGCTTAGCACCGAGCCTCCAGCACCCGACAATCCACTTCTACATGCACCCAACTGTGTCATAACTCCACACATCGGCTGGGCGACCTGCGCGGCACGTCAGCGCCTGCTGGATACAGTGTGTGCCAATGTCAGGGCGTATCAGGAGGGGGAAAAGATGAATGTGGTTGTTTAGATACGAAGGCCCCACGTTTCATTGATCCGATAGCGTCGCGCAAGAATGCGAAGCCACGGGAATAAAACCTGGTTGCGCCCGCGATGCTGGATCAGATATTACTGGCACTCTATAGAACTTATATGGTAGGTAGTGGCCGGTTATAGAAGGTTTTTACCCCAGACATTTGGGACGCAGCAGCAATTTGGCTGCCGGAGAAGTGCCCTGTATACAGAGCTTGCCCGGAGGCTTGAGTGGAGAAGGTTCATGTTTAATCTATCGGAAAAGGGACATGGAATCCGTGCCATGTTCGATGATATCGCCCCGCGTTATGATCTGCTCAATCGTATTCTGTCTTTCGGGATCGATCGACGCTGGCGTCGTTATGCAGTAGGGCAACTGGATATCCCCCCCCAGGGGAAAGTGCTGGACATTGCTACCGGTACTGGGGATGTGGCTTTGGAGATCGCCTCACGTACCCCCGATTCGGTGCAGATCATAGGTGAGGATCTGACCCAGGGGATGTTGATTCAGGGCCGCAAGAAGATTGCTGCCTCGCCCTATGCGCATCGGATCCACCTGGTAAATGCTCCGTGCGAAGCCATCCCCCATCCGGATAACACCTTTGATGGGATCACCATCGCCTTCGGGATTCGGAATGTGGTGGAACGGGAGGCGGGCCTGCGCGAGATGTGTCGGGTGCTGAAGCCCGGAGGACGCGCAGTAGTGCTCGAATTTTCCCAGCCGAAGAGTCGTGTGTTTGGGGCAGTATACGACATCTACTTCAACCGCGTTCTCCCTTTTGTGGCGGGGCTTTTGTCTACCCGTTCGGCATATCGCTATCTGCCCGACTCGGTGGCAGCATTTCCGCCGCGCGAGGAGTTCAAGGCCATGATGGAGGCGGCGGGGTTTGACCTGGTGCGCTATCGCGACCTCACCTTCGGCATCGCGTCGGTCTATGTAGGTACGTGCCCGAAGGGAGAGTGAGAGGGGAAAGCGCTTCTCCCTTTCGGTTTTCATGGAGAAGGCCCCTGTGCACTGAGGGCTTAGCGTTCCTCCTTTTCATTCTCGTTTTTCCCCTGATGGAAAAACACCTTGCCCGGATCTGTTAGGGTGGTGCCGGGTAGGGTGAGGGCGCGTTTCAGAATGCCAAACATCTGGTTGGAAACGCTTGAGAGCGGTTTCATGCTCACTATTGGTTCCCGCGCGGGGCCGGAGATATCAAATTCCACCGTAATAAATGTCTTTTTCTCCCCGGTCAAAAGCCAGCCTGCTACAGGAATTTTAGAGAATATACTATCCACCGTACCGAGGGGATTGAGCGCCATTGTGGCATCAATCTGCATGAGCGGGAGGGAGAAATTTCCTGCAAGGGCCAGATTCATCGCCTCACTGCGAATGAGCAGATTGTTAGACCGCAGTACTCCATCTTCCATGCTTAGATCAGCGCTGAGGCGCTTAAAAGGCATTCCCTCAGTAGCCATGTCCGGCAGTTGCATCTTGAATAACTGCGCGACATTGAGAAGTGAAAACGCCTTGGAGAGAAATGTGAACTGACGCAACACCCCGTCGCGCACATCCACCTTGAAATCGCCAGCGGCATTGGCGCTGAAATTATTACCAATAGGACCGCGGAGGGAAAAGGTTCCGTTCAGATCTCCGGTAATCAAACCGAGATCCTCAAAGATCTGGGTATATACTTTGTCTGCATCGATATTCTCCAGTACGCCACTGATATTCAGGTAGGGATCTGCCGTGGTAGTTACCACAATCTCTCCATTGCCCTTTCCGGTATCTGTATGGAATTCAAGGGGAGCGACCCGCAGCTGGCCTCTCTGAATATTTATCCTCCCTTTGGCGTCCTGAAATGTAAACCCGGAAAACACCCCCGTATCCACACTCGCATCTATAAACAGGGTCTCATCTGCAGGCAGGATGGCAGGAATATTAGCTCTGCGATCTTGCTCCGGCGTGTGCTTCTCCGCAGCCTTGTCGCCTCTTCGCCACAGGGCAATTACTTCATCGATGTCGGCATAGGTGGCATGGATGTCCATATCCAAATCCGGAGTGGAAAATCCCAAGACACCTCGGACTTTTGCATGTGTGCCTTGCTCCAGATCGACACGTGCAGAAACAAAATCGATTCCGTCTGCGTGGATGCGGATATGTCCTTCCAGATTCTGTAGCAACGCAGTTCTGGAATTGAAGATCAGGTCGTTGGCAACTACGCCATCACCAGTGGCGTGGATATCCGCTACCGGTTTGCGCAGGTCGGCGATAGAGACGGATGCACGCATGGGGGATGCATCCTTACCGAGTTGCAAAACTATATCAGGAGCTTTCAGGCGAAATCCGTCAATATCCGCCGTGGCATTGACATGGTGTATGCGTCCGAGAATTGACGCTGGATGGATAGAACCATCGTGAAGAGTCAGGGTTCCGTTGCCGTTCCAGCTTGAGTTCTGGCGTTTCAGAGAGTAGTCCAAGTCTACCTTGCCACCCAGCTTCATAAAATCTAGGATTGGAATACGTGTACGCAGGGAATTCAAATCAAATTGACTGAGCTGTAGATTGAACCTGAAGTCAGAATCAGCACCGTTGGCCTCGGCACTGCAGCTCGCATCGATCTCTGGGGTTTTTAATATAGCATCGAAAATCTCCCATCCTTGGGGACGGGGACGGAATGTAAAGCGCAACTGCGCCGGGCTGGTTTTTGTTTTTATATCAATTCCAGCCCCTTCGACTACACTCTGGGTAAGATCTATGCTGGCTGAAAAATATCCATGTTGTGCATTCCACTCCCCCTGCATATCCAATGCAGCTTTAGCGCTAAAGTTGTCTGTGTTCCACTCCAGGGCTGAACTACGTACCTGAAATGAATCACCGGCGTGTTCCAGGGTGATCTGTGGGGTATTGCCTCTTTGGGCAGTGTATTCAGTAGGAATAAGTGCGGGTAATTCAATTATCCAACGGCTGGACTGTACCCCGGTTAACACTGGCGGGTTCAGTGGGCCGGAATAATGTAGTTCTGTGCAGGTAATCTGCCCCTTGTGCAGACGTTCTTTCCATGAGAAGGGAAGATCCTTGAACCATGGGCGGAGTTGGGCATAATTTATGGGAGCACTACTGCAAGAGATATCTGCGTGTTGTTTTTTGGGCGTCAGGCGGATATTGCCCTGGGCCCTGAAGAGTGTACTCTGAAGATTCATAGAGGATATCTTCAGCCCGTTCTCTGACGCCTGTGTAAGGGTTCCGGAGAATTCAGCATTTCCGGGTTGGATGGATGAGCCGTTATAATTTAGCTGGAGAGGATGTTTTTCTCCGTTAGCCGGAGTGTTGCGGATACTCCCTCTCAGATCCAGCCCTTGCGCCAGACTCCCCTCCAGGGAGGCTTCGAACTCAACCCTGCCGTGCAGATCGATCTCGCCCCAGGCCGCCGGCAGGTATTTGTTCGCTTCTGCCGCATCAATAGAGCGCAGATGTAGCGAAGTGGTGGTATTGATCCGAGCAAGGGGGAGGGTGGACTCTGAAGATGGGATACTAAGGCGCGTTTTCATGTGTATGTGCATCGGGTCATCTTGCGCCGAGGTGTGCATCTGCCCGGAAAGATCTGCCTGCAGTGGAGTGTCGATCCCTGCTTGAGTCAAACTCAGATTGGCATGACTGAATTTTAGGGGCGCATGCTCTCCGGGATGGATCTCAATGCTGGCATCGCTACACACAATGCGGCGCCAAGTTGAAAGGATGAAGGAGAGGGTGTCTGTGTGAATCGACCAGGATTGTTCCGTGGGGAAGGAAGGAGACTCATTTGTAGCACTACGTGCACCAGAATCTGCCGTCAGATGCCACACAATTTCGGGTTCACGCAGTTCCGCCCGGGTTGAGATAATTTCTCCCTGCAACAGAGAAAGAAGTTTAAGTCTGATGTGGATACGCGGAGACTTGAGGTCAAAATGTCCGGAATCGGAGCGCGCATGGACACCCAGCATGTCGAAGGTTATTCCCTGGCGGAAACCCACACTGGTCTTTGCAATATTGATGTCAATATCACTGTGCTGGCGCAACTGACCAGTAAGGTAGTTTGCAATCTGATTGCGATTATGGTGCAGCAGATACACTCCTCCGGCACCGCTAAAAGCAGCCAAAAGGAGAATAACGCCAAATATTTTAAGGATACGCTGCAACATCAGAGTCTTGGCCGAATAGAAAGTTTATAGTGGAGAAACATCCGCCGTCCCTGCTGGTGGCAGCATGGAATCAGGCATTATAGCATACATAGATACAGCAGAGGTTTTAGCTAATTTACAAGGATAGCCACCCTTGCTAGTATACGCCGGATAATCTTAACAAATTGCTCATCTACAAGGTATAGCAGAATTGGTATGTGAATGAAAATACGCCGTGTCGAAATAGTAGGGTTTAAATCTTTTGTAGAGCGGACGGTGTTTTCATTTGACGCTGGCGTAAGTGCGATCCTAGGACCTAATGGGTGTGGTAAAAGCAACGTAGTCGATGCTGTGCGTTGGGTAATGGGAGAGCAGAGCGCTTCCAATCTGCGCGGTCAATCCATGGGAGATGTGATTTTTGCCGGAAGCGATTCACGCCGTGCGCATGGAATGGCGGAAGTAAGTCTGATCTTTGATAACAGTGGCACCCTGGAACATCCACCTGTAACCCATCCGTTGGTAAAAGAGTATGCCGAAATAATGGTGACGCGTCGTCTGTACCGCAGTGGCGAGAGCGAATATTTGCTCAATAAGACTCCGTGTCGTCTTAAGGATATTACCGAACTTTTTCTCGATACCGGAGTGGGCGCACGCGCCTATTCCATTATCGAGCAGGGCAAGGTGGCATCAGTTCTTCAGGCTCGCCCCGAAGAACGCAGGGTATTGATTGAAGAGGCCGCCGGTATCAGTAAATACAAGGCGCGTAGAAAAACTGCCCTGCGTAAGATTGAGGGAGCCCAACACAATCTGCAGAGGGTTGACGATATTATAACTGAGGTGGGAGAGCGTCTTAAAGGGCTTGAACGCCAGGCACGTGAAGCGCGGGAGTTTCGCGAACTGCGTCAGCAGATGCGCGAGTTGGATGTTGGTTTGGGCTTAAGGCGACTGCACAAATTGCAGCAGCATGGCACCTCTCTGCAGCAAACTCAGGAGCAGTGCCAAGCGCGGCAGCAGCAGTGTGAAAACGACTTACATCAGGGTGGACTTGAGTTGGAACGGAGCCGTATTGCGCGTGATGAGGCCGATACAGCCCTGGCGCAGCAAAAAAAGCAGCTATTTGCGTGGCGCAGTGATTTGCAGGAGTGTGAAAATACCTCAGCATTGGCTTGCCAGCAGCGCGAAAATCATATCCGTCACAAGCAGGAGGCCAGCGCGGAAATCGCCCAGATTGACACCCAACTTCAGGAAGATCACCAACGCCTGTGTGCACTGCAACAGCAACGAGATGCGCGCGAACACCAGGTAAAGCAGCTGGAGCATGCCGCTACACAGGAACGCCGGGAGCTTGATGTGATGATTGCGGCGGAACAGGAGTTGCACCGCGAGCTTGAGAGCACACGCGCCTCCCTGCACAATGCGGAGTCGAATCGTGAAGGGCTGCGCACGAAACTGCAGGATGTTCAGCGCGAGCAGGCGGTACTTCAGGAGCGCCAGGCGCGTTTTTCTCACGAGAGTGCGCGCGGTGCCGAAGCCCTGAAGTGCGCTCAAGAGGAGAAAAATGGACATCAGGAGCATCTGGACAGGTGCACAGCTCAGGTAGAGACGGCACAGCGTGAACTGAAGAAGTGTCGAGAGGAACAGCAACAAAGTAAAACCGAGCTGGAATCTGTCCGTCAGCGTTACGAAAACGCACGGCATGAATACCAGCAGGCCAGTTCGCGCCTTGAGTCGCTGCGCGAGCTGGTGGCGAGTCGTGCCGATGTGGAAAGCCCGGTGCAGGACTTGTTGCAGGATCCTGCGTTGAGTCCCAGTTTCGATGGGATCCTTGCAGACGGACTTAAGATGAAACCGGAGCACGAAGTGGCTGTGGCTGCAGTTCTGGGGGAGCGGCTTGAAGCATTGCGCTTTGCGCCCGACACAGATGTTGCTGCGCTGCTGACGAAGTTGCGCGCGCGGCGAGGGCGTTGCGTGTGTCAGCTAGAGGCTTCTGCGCAGAATCATGGGTGGGATGCAGGTGATGCCTTAACTCAATTGCTTGAAATGCCCACCGCGTTACGGGGGATCGTTGATGGGGCTTATCTCGTAGATGATATTGCACCTCATATGGCAAAAGCGCTGCCTCCGGGGGTGATTTTAGTTACGTCGGCGGGTGAAATGCTCACATGGCAGGGAAAGGTGGTTTTGGGGCAAAAGAATGACAGTAGTACAACATTGCTGCAGAACCGCCGTCGCATCACCGAGCTGGAACAACGTTCGGACGCACTCCAAAAGCAAGTGGAGGCCGATGATGCGAGGTTTGAGCATGCACGTGACCTTTACGCAAAAGCGGATTCCGCACATGCTGAGCAACAACTTGAGTGTGAGCGCCTGCATCTGCACCAACGCGAAGCGCAGCATACCCTTGACAGACTGAAACAACAGAGTGTTGCGCTAGAGCGTGAGCACCGTATGCATGAGAAACAGCAACAGCAAAGCGCACAGCGTCTTGATTCTCTGCAGCAGGAACTGACTCTGCTGGAGAAGCAGGAACACAAGCTTACTCGGGAGATTGATGCAACCCGAAAACAGGTTGCTGAGACAGAACAGAAGTGGGAACAGGTCCGTTCAGATTTGCAGGCACAACAACAGCGCAGTGCTGAGAAACGCAGTGCCAATGCCGTAGCGGCAGAACAGTTCAATTCTTTATGTAGCGATATCAAACATGTAGAGCGAGATATGGCGCGCCAGAGAGAACGCCTGGAGTTGTTGCGTCGGCGCCAGGAAGAACTCGATACCGAGGTTGTCGCACTTGAGCAGCAGGAGAAAGAGCTTTGTGCCAGAATGGATGTCCTGCTGTATAAATTGCGTTCGAGCCAAAAGTCAGTAACACAGGCTCAACAGGAACTGGATAGACAGAGCGAAAATATGCACCACGCCGAACGGCGTGAACGGGAACAGCGCACAGCGCTGTTCCAGGCACGCCAGGAGTTGGACAGCATCACGCTCGAACTGGAACACAACATAGAGGACGTTGCCCGGCAGCAGCAATGGCTCGAACATACCTATGCCGTTAAGCCGGAAGAGTATGTCGCGCAGAATAAACCGTTGCCAGAGGATGCACAGGCGCGCTTAAAGCGCTTGCAGCGACGTATAGAAAACTTCGGCGAAGTGAATCTTCTTGCCGTTGAAGAGTATGATGCCTTGGGGGCGCGCCACAGTTTCCTGCAGGAACAACAGGAAGATCTGCTTCAGTCCATCGCCGACTTGCGCAAGGCGATAACACAGATTAACCGCAAGTCCCGCAGTCGCTTCAAAAAAACCTTTACCCAAGTCAATGAGCAGTTCATGTATGTATTTCCGCGGCTGTTTTCCGGGGGTAATGCCAGACTAGTCCTCACGGAACCGGAGGATATGCTCGCTACCGGTGTTGATATCGAAGCGCGCCCACCGGGGAAGAAGCTGCAGAATATCAACCTCCTCTCTGGTGGGGAAAAAGCCCTGACCGCGGTGGCTCTGATCTTTGCAATTTTTCAGATCAAACCATCTCCTTTCTGTATTCTGGATGAAGTTGATGCACCTCTGGATCATGCCAATATCGGACGCTTCAATTCTATGGTAAAGGAGATGGCGACAACCTCACAGTTTGTGATTATAACCCACAACACCAGAACCATGGAGATTGCCGATACCCTCTACGGAGTCACCATGGAGGAACCGGGGGTATCTCGGCTGGTCTCGGTTGATATGAGCACTTATGCTGCGTCGGACTAAGGTGTTTAAGGTCTTCTTTGTGCGATGCAGTGGTCTTGGCGGCAGAGATACGTGGAGTGATAATGGTATTTGAGGATATCCTGGTTCCTTTGATGGAGACGCAATACAGATTGCGGGGAGCAGTTCTGGCTGATGCTGAAGGAGAGATGGTTGCGAAAACAGGGCTGGAGTCCGATGCTGCAGACGCAGCGGCGTTGTTTGGTGCTCACCAGGGGATAATCCTTATGCATATGGCAGCAGCAGGAGGTGATGCCTGTAGCGGTAAAGTACAGGAATTGCGTATCCGCTGCGAGCACGAAGAGTGGTTTGTATTTCCTGTAACAACGGAGTATTATCTGGCTCTTGTCGGATCATGCGGGGTATGCATAGGGCGTGCGCGCTTCAGGATACGCCAATGTATCCGGCAGTTGGAGAGGGAAATAAACGCTTAATCAGGGTCACGTACGTTTGACCATGGTAAATGAATGAAAGAAAGTATTATGGATATCAATCAGGTACTGGATTCGCTTAAAAATTTCGCGCAGGATTCCGCCACAAAGGTATTGGCATGGTGGCAGAGCTTTATCGTGTGGCTGGCGCAGCAATTTGCTGCTTTTGCTGCGCAACTTGAAGTGTGGGGTGTCCCGGCGCACAAAAGCCTTGCCAGCGCATATCTCATAGCGTATGTGGTGCTTGGGCTGCTGTTTCTCCTGTGTGTCTGGCGCCTGGTGTTGATCCGGCGCAAGAGACGCAGACATTCTGTGGCAAAGCTGCATAAGGAAGTAGAAAGCACACGGATGGGGCTCTCTGCTCCTGTTCCGGAACCGGAAGCCGAGAGAGATATTGATGAAGTAAGCGAGGAATCGGCCCGGAAGACCTTTGAGGAGCGGGATTTATCGGTATACGAGCGGATGCGTAACGGTCTCGCCAAAACCCATAGATCATTGTTTGGCAAATTGGATGCCATTCTCGGTTCCGGCACCAAAGTTGATGCCGATACCATCGAAGAGATTGAGGAAGTGCTCGTAAGTGCCGATTTCGGGGTTAAAACCACGCAAAAACTGGTGGCTGCGCTGCAGGAACGTCTGACACGTGGGGAGATGCAACAGCCAGAACAAGTACGCCAAGCATTGCGAGAAGAGATTCTGGCCATCCTTTCACACCAGGATTTTAGCCAGGATATCGATGCACACCAGCCACATGTTATGATGATTGTAGGTGTGAACGGGGTTGGAAAGACCACAACCATTGGCAAGCTTGCACATCAGTATAAACAGCAGGATAAGCGCGTCCTTTTGGGGGCTGGTGATACCTTTAGAGCGGCTGCGGCAGATCAGCTGGTTGCATGGGGAGCGCGTGCCGATGTTACGGTGGTGCGCCATGCCGAGGGGGCTGATCCTGCCGCGGTAGCGTTTGATGCTGCCAAGGCTGCTGTGGCCCGTGAGGCTGATGTCCTGATTATAGATACTGCCGGGCGATTGCACACCAAGGTCAATCTCATGGAAGAGATGAAGAAAATTCGCCGAGTGTTAGAGCGTGAAATTCCTGCGGCACCCCACGAAACCCTGTTAGTCCTGGATGCTACTACGGGGCAGAATGCTCTGGTGCAGGCACGCCTGTTTCAGGAAGCTGTTGCAATTGACGGCATAATCCTGACTAAACTAGATGGTACCGCGCGTGGCGGGATGGCCGTTGCGATTGCTGCTGAATTGCAGGTACCTGTTCGCTATATCGGTGTAGGTGAAGGGGTGGAGGATTTGCGTCCATTTGATCCAGAGATGTTTGTTGACGCACTGTTCGAAAACCATTAAGTTTCTTGACATTTATCCGGGCATTACTTAACCTGTTGAGACGAAGAGAAATCGCTTATGAATCTGGAAAATCTGGTTCGTTTAGAAGAAAAAATAGAGCAGCTGGTAGTGCGTCAAAAGCAATTGCAGGAAGAAAATCGCGAGCTTGTTACGCAAAATGAAGACCTGGAACAGCAACGGGATTTTGTTGCACAGGAGTTGGATCGTCTTATCGACAAGCTGGCTTTTCTTGACCAGGAGTCTGATTGAAGCAACGGGTAGAGGTAAATATACGCGGTCACGAGTATGTCATCCGCAGTAGTCGCAGTGAGGCTGAGATTCAGCGAGTCGCTGAGTTTGTGGACGAGAAGGTTAACGGCGTGATAGCTTCCGGTGCTACGGTAGACAGCCTGCATGCGACTGTTCTGGCCTTTATGAATGTTGCAGGGCTTTACCTGGATCTGCAGGAAAAGGTGGAGCAGAACGAAGACGCAGCACAGCGCATAACGGAATTGAACCAGAAACTCGAAGATGCCCTGAAATAAGCATATATTCAGGTCGCTTTGATCCAGAACAGGATTCCTCTTCGATCGTAACAGATCGGGGCGTGGAATGCAGATACAACGGGGCTGACATGAATTTCTCGGCTCTGGACGTTCGGTTCAATACACGTAAGTGTCCGGACAAAATAGATGTTGTTTCAATTTTGTCTGGTGCGGATTTATATAGGGTTGGTTCATAGTCGATTTTCAGCGATGCCAGGCAATAGTTTACTCAATAGTTTACTATATAGCAGGAGACTTCCCGCTTTGCAGATAAAATGCCTGCCAGTTCGTTAGAGACCAGATGCAACAAGATTTCGCAGTTGGTTGATCCACTATAATGACCCAAATGTAACTCCCCTAAATGTCACCTGCCGGTGGCTGTTACCCATCCCCTATCTGCTACAAAATCAGTGTATGAATTCCTAGGGCACAGGTGCCTGTATGTTGCGCGGTTTTTGCTGATGTTCAGTGGCGAAAAAGACAAGGCGTATAAATGGTTCCTGTTGTGAGCAGGCTTGATGCCAGAAGAGAGCGAAGTGCGCACAACAAAAGCAAAGTTAAGACAGCGCCATCTCAGAGAACGTAAGCTCATGAATACTGGGCTGGTCCGAGATTTAAGTTGTCGGGTGCAGAGAAGGGTTCTCGAAATGCCCCTTTTTGCTGAGGCGCGTACAGTCGGCTTGTACGCTCCGTTGGGCAATGAAGTGGATACGCAGCGATTATCCAAAGAAGCGCTAGAGCGTGGTGCTGTGGTGGCTTACCCCGGTGTAGCGCTGCAAAATATGGAGTTTGTGCGCTACGCTGCCGATTGCACCTGGGTGTCTGGAGCTTTTGGCATACCGGAGCCGCATGTTGAGGTGCAGCGATATACCGAATGTGTAATAGAGCCCGAAGATTTTGATGTGATAATCGTTCCCGGAGTGGCATTTGACCGTTCTGGCAATCGGCTCGGATATGGCAAAGGGTTTTATGATAGATATCTGCCTCGGTGCAGGACACAGTGTGTCTTTGTCGGTTTGGCATATGATTTTCAACTGGAAGATAGGCTTCCGTGTGAATGCCATGATGTCTACCTCGACTATGTGGTCACTGATGCAGAAACCATCGAGTGTACGAAGTTGAGGCAGTGTTCATCGGATTGAACACGGGTTGAACTCTTCAATACATTAGCGCATTGGCGCTGGAGGTTATACAGCTATGGATGGAGGATTGGTATTTTTTCTGTTGGTCTTGGCACTGGCGGGAGGGGGCTTTGCTGGCTCTCTTATTCGCCAGCGCATGGATGAATCACGCACCGGCAGCGCGGAACAGCATGCGCAGCAAATTGTAAATGATGCAAAAAAAGAGGCTTCGACTTTGCGCAAGGAAGCAGAGTTGCAGGCCAAGGATACTGTTTTTGAGGCCAAATCCGCGTGGGAGAGTGAAGCGCGTGACCTTAGGCGCGAGCTGCAATCCCAGGAGAAGCGTCTCAATCAGCGCGAAGAGAACCTGGACCGGAAAGATCTGGCTCTGGAAGAGCGAGATCGGGATCTGCAGAAACGCGAACGTGACCTTGCCTCGCATGAAGGTCGGGTACGCAAGATGGAAAGTGACGCCGCAGAATTGCTTGAACAGCGCCGCGAAGCATTGGAGGAGGCCGCATCTCTTTCATCGGAAGAGGCAAAAAAACAGCTTATCCAGGGCCTGGAAAGCCAGGCGCGCCACGATGCCGCCAAGAAGGTGAAGCAGATTGAGGATGAAGCGCGTGAACAAGCAGATAAAAAGGCGAAGGAGATATTGTCTCTGGCGATCCAGCGCTATGCGGGTGACTATGTAGCAGAGAAAACCGTAAGTGTTGTCGCCCTTCCTTCAGATGAAATGAAGGGGCGGATTATAGGGCGCGAGGGGCGGAATATCCGCGCCATCGAGGCTGCAGCCGGGATTGATCTGATTATCGACGACACGCCGGAGGCGGTGATTATCTCCGGGTTCAACCCGGTCCGGCGCGAAATAGCGCGTATCGCCCTCGAAAAGCTCGTAGCCGACGGGCGTGTGCATCCGGCCAGGATTGAAGAGGTGGTGAGCAAGGCGGAGGAAGATGTGCGCCAGTCTATCCGCGAAGCGGGGGAGCAGGCCACCTTTGATGTAGGGGTTCATGGCATCCACCAGGAAGTGGTCAGGCTTTTGGGTCAGCTCAAATATCGCACCTCGTACGGGCAGAATATCCTTAAGCATTCCCTTGAAGTAGCGTTTCTGTGTGGCGTTATGGCCGCAGAGATTGGCATCAATGTCAAGCAGGCAAAACGCGCCGGTCTGTTACACGACCTGGGCAAGGCAGTGGATCACGAAGTGGAAGGTTCGCATGCTAAAATCGGAGCCGATCTAGCACGTAAATACGGTGAATCGGATGAAATAGTTCACGCTATCGCTGCACATCACGAAGAAGAGAAGCCTTCTACAGTTCTTGCGGTATTGGTTCAGGCTGCTGATGCCCTCTCGGGTGCGCGCCCCGGGGCACGGCGCGAAATGCTCGAAATGTATGTAAAGCGTCTCGAGGACCTAGAGCGTATCGGCACCTCCTTCGAGGGGGTCGAGAGCTGTTACGCCATTCAGGCCGGACGCGAGATCCGCGTTATGGTGTCCAGCTCCAATGTAACTGATGAGCATGCCCATGTGATTGCACGGGATATCGCACACAAGATCGAGGATGAAATGACATATCCTGGGCAGATAAAGGTCAATGTCATTCGTGAAACCAGGGCGGTAGATTATGCCAAGTAAGCGTTCAGGATTCAGCCTGGGGAGAGCCCGGTGAAACTTCTGTTTATTGGCGATGTTGTAGGGAGGGCCGGGCGTAATATGCTTTCTGCCCACCTGGAACGACTGGTGGATACATATAATGTGGATTTCGTAGTTGTTAATGGTGAGAATGCTGCAGGGGGGTTCGGCTTGACCGATGACGTAGTGCGCTCCTTTCGTAAGTTGGGCGTTCACGTCATTACCTCTGGGAATCATATCTGGGATAAGAAAGAGTTTTACCCCTCACTAAATCGATTCGAGGATGTATTGCGTCCCGGCAATTATCCTCCCGGGGCTCCCGGACGTGGGTTTGGCGTGTATGAAACCAATATCGGTACGCGGGTAGGTGTAATAAATCTGCAGGGACGGGTGTTCATGGGGGAGTTGGATTGCCCCTTCCGTACTGCGGATGCATTTTTGGAACAATTGGCTTCAGAGACAGATGTGATCTTCGTCGACTTTCATGCTGAAGCTACCAGTGAAAAGATGGCGCTTGCCCACTATCTTGACGGACGGGTAACGGCAGTAATTGGGACTCATACCCATGTACCTACTGCAGACGAACATATCCTGTCTGGTGGAACTGCATATCAGAGTGATGCAGGAATGACCGGGAGTCGTGATTCTGTAATCGGGGTGCGCAAAGATATTGCGGTTGAGAAGTTTGTCTCGCAGTTACCTGCGCGCTTCGAAGCAGCAAAAAAGGAACCCATTCTTTGCGGCGTTCTTCTGGACATTAATGAATCAACCGGGCTGTGCAGGTCAATTGAGCGTATCCATAGAGGTCCGGACAAATAACGGAAATTGAAATGAATGCGCAATTCAGTATCGCGTATTTGTTATACGTATAATGAGGTGATAGGCGGGGAATGGACATGAACTTTGTGGAAGAGTTGACTTGGCGCGGTATGATTCATGACATCACGCCAGGGACCGAAGAGCAACTTAAAAAAGAGATGACGGCAGCCTATGTCGGCATAGACCCTACGGCGGACTCGCTCCACATCGGTCATCTTGTGAGTGTTATGATGCTGAAACATCTGCAGCTTGCCGGGCATAAGCCGATAGCTCTTGTCGGTGGCGCCACTGGTATGATTGGAGATCCGTCAATGAAGTCCGGTGAGCGCAATCTCCTTGATGAGCAGACCTTACGCCACAATGAAGGTTGCATTAAAAAGCAGCTGGAGAGGTTTCTTGATTTCAAATCCGACGCTCCCAATGCTGCTGAATTAGTGAATAACTATGACTGGATGAAGGATTTTACCTTTCTGGAGTTTATTCGCGATATCGGTAAACACATTACAGTCAACTATATGATGGCTAAAGATAGTGTGAAGAAGCGTTTGGGCGAAGAGTCCAAGACCGGTCTGTCTTTTACCGAGTTCACCTACCAGCTTGTGCAGGGAACTGACTTTCTCCATCTGTATCGTGAGAAAAAGTGTAAATTGCAGATGGGCGGATCGGATCAGTGGGGGAATATTACCACAGGGACAGAGCTTATACGGCGCATAGAAAGTGGTGAGGCCTTCGCTCTGACTTGCCCGCTTATTACCAAGGATGACGGAGGCAAGTTCGGCAAAACCGAAGACGGAAATGTGTGGCTGGACGCAAAGCATACCACGCCGTACAAATTTTATCAGTTTTGGCTTAACGTGTCTGATGCTGATGCGGAGAAGTATATAAAGATATTTACCCTTCTGGGCAAAGAGGAGATTGAATCCCTGGCCCGGGAGCAGGAGCTTGCTCCGCATCAACGCCCATTGCAAAAACGTTTAGCACAGGAAGTTACCTGCATGGTGCATGGAAAAGAAGAGTACGACAATGCGGTGGAGGCCTCGCAGATTCTTTTCGGCAAAGCCTCGGCGGAAAACCTCGCCAAGCTCGATAAGGATACATTCCTGGCGGTGTTTGAGGGGGTGCCGGCTTACACGGTGCAGAGCACTGTTATTGCTGAGGGTATTCAAGTGGTAGAATTGCTGGCTTCGAAAACAGATATCTTCGCGTCCAAGGGTGATCTGCGCCGCACTGTTAAAGGTAACGGGCTTAGTATCAATAAGGAAAAGATTTCGGATCCGGATTACAGGATTGAGAATAAAGATCTTATCAATGGAGCATATCTGCTGATACAGAAAGGCAAAAAGAACTATTATATTGTTGAGGCCGTGTAGTTTGCATGGCCCCGGGCGGCTGTTCAGGGTTTATTTTGCGAATAGCGCAAAAGAGGTTGACTCTCGAGCAGGGCGCATGTATAAACACGCTTCTGTTTCGAAAACACACCTTTGTCACAAAGAGGGGCGTGGCGAGTAGATAGGAAAAAGAGAATGAAGCGAGCAGAAAAAAAGCGAACAAAAGCGCTTGACAGTAAGAGCGCTATTCGTT
>Ga0306868_1000055_pt1 | contig 103954 bp, 102 predicted proteins | sample AntRauTorckE6832_FD_190411 | JGI IMG/M metagenome (GOLD analysis project Ga0306868, IMG submission 190411) | Saline lake microbial communities from Rauer Islands, Antarctica - Metagenome Torckler E6 #832 (v2) (version 2) | ecosystem: Environmental > Aquatic > Non-marine Saline and Alkaline >... | reverse complement strand
AAAAATTTTACGTTTATTTTACTTAACATATATCATTATACAGAAATAAAAATAAAATAAAGTTAAATATTTTACAAATAAAAAAATAGCCCCCAAAATGGGAGCTTAAATTCTAAATGTATTTATTTTTATAATGACTGACATTTTGTTAGATCTTTAAATTTCTTTAAAGAATAAACAACAAGTGTTTTTTCTACACCTTCAATATTTACCTCTTTATACTTCCAGTCTAGCTTTTTATAAATTCCTGAAAGTCCATAATAGGTGCTCTCCCCAGTTAATATCTGATAACTGTCACTATTTTCAGCCAATTCAGTTGTTATATGAATGCTCTCACCTATAGCTTTAAAATCCATTCTATCTTTTGAACCTATATCTCCTAATATGATCTTTCCACTATCAATTGTTATAGTTGGCCTAAGTTCGATATTTTTATTTTCAAAGAATTTCATTATCTCAACTGCAGTTTTTACAGCTCTATTTCTATGGTTATTCTGCTCAAAATTATTACTCCAGTAAGCAATTACTCCATCTCCGAGATAATTACTAATGGCTCCATCATACTTAAATATTATATTAGCGATACTTTTATAGTAGTGTTTTAAATCTTCAATTACTTTTTCAGGTGTATTTTCATTAGAATAACTATTAAAGTTAGAAAACTCTAAAATCATAACTGTTGCAGCTGTTTTTTCTCCTTTTGTATTGAACTTTTTAGGTTTTTCCTTGATTTTATTTATTATATAATCAGAAAAATATGGTTTAAGCTTTTGAGTAATTTCAAACTTCTTTTTTCTATTTAAGAAATACCAGGTAATTAAACTTATTATATATAATAAAATTGTTCCAACTATATATACGGATATTTTTGTAAATAGAAAATATTCAACAGTAAGATAGAAATTTAAAGAAACTATAAATAAATTTATTAATAACAATATTAAAAATGATTTAAAGGGTCTATACCTTTCAAATAAAAATACTGATAAGTATAGTATAATAAACACTATTAAAATATTAGTTCCTGCTTGATTTACTCTGATAAAGTTTTGATTATAATAGTTATTGGTTAAAAGCGCTAATAAATGTAGTTTAGTATATTTTCCTTTCGAAGAGAATATAGAGTTATAGCTTATAGTTTCTCCTTCTTGGTTTACACCAATTAAAACCAACTTATCTTCAATATCTTCTTTATAATAATTATTGTTTATATAATCATGAAAAGAAATACTTTTAATAGTATTTTCAGGACCGAGATAATTTATTAAGTATTCACCTTCTGTAATTACAATCTCTTTACCTAAAGCTGCTTCAGCAGCCCTTCGTCCAATTGGTAAGTATGAATTATTGCCCTGTATAAATAAAGGTGGAAGATTTCTAACTATATTATTTGAATCAGTAATTATCGCATTATGACCAGTTTTAACCAAATTATTAAATGAAGGGAGCGGTTTTTTTACACTTTCTATATTATATTTATCACTATCTAGATTTCGTTTTGAATACTGTATCTCTATAGGCATAATTATATTATTATTTGAACCTAAACGGTCTAACATCATACTATCAGCCTGAGTCTCCTGAGGTTGATCAAATAAAATATCAAAAATAATCATTTTAGCCTTATCTTCATTTAACTTATCAATTGCCTGGACAAAGTTATCTCTGTCTATGGGCTTTTCTTCGAACAAATTATATGTAAGGTTATTAACTTCGATAACTGTTACATCACTTTTATCTTCAATATTAAATAAATATTCTATTCTTTGATAGCAATCATAAAGATAATTATCAATTAGATTATAATAATTATAGTAAAAGCCAACCATTATAACTACTATAATAAGTGTAAAAACTATTATTTTTTTAGTATCTTTATGAAAATCGTTCATAAAAATCCTCCCGAATTTATACAGGGAGGCTTAAAGCCCCCCTTTATTTTAAATTACTTTTCCAGGAAAGTTAGGTAAGCTAGATAAGTATTATACACATCTATCTTAGCTACAACTTCATATGGAGAGTGCATAGCAAGAACTGCTGGTCCTGCATCTAAAACATCCATATTATAGTTTGCAAGAAACTGGGCGATTGTTCCTCCCCCACCTTCATCAACTTTTCCAAGTTCAGCTACCTGCCAAATTACACCGGCATTATTTAATAGTGAACGTACTTGAGACATAAATTCTGCTGTTGCTTCAGATGATCCAGCTTTCCCACGAGCACCTGTATATTTAGTTAATACAATCCCCTTATTAATAAAGGCTGCATTTCTTTTGTCAAAAACTTCTGAGAAGTTAGAATCATAAGCTGCATTTACATCCCCAGATAAAGAACTGGACTTTTCTAATATCTTTCTTAAATCCAATTCACTGTATTTTTCATAATATTTACTGGTCATCTCGGCCACAAAGTTTTCAAAAAATCTTGACTGCATTCCGGTTGAACCCATACTACCAATTTCTTCTTTATCGACTAAAAGAGTCACAGCAGTATATTCCGGAATATTGATATCTAAAAGGGCTCTTAGACCGGTATAACTACAAACTCTATCATCATGTCCATAGCCGCCTAATAGAGCACGGTCAAAACCTACATCTCTTACTCCATCAGCAGGCACAATCTGTAGGTCTGCACTGATTAAATCTTCACCAGTAATATCATATTCATCTTCTAGGTGTTTAAGCACAGCACTTTTAATCTTATCATTTTCATCACTGTCTTCATCATCTAAAGGAATACTACCGATTACTAAATTTAGATGTTGAGCATTAATTGCCTCATTCATTTTCTTTTTCATCTGTTTTTTTCCTAAGTGAGGTAAAATATCACTTATATAAAAAACAGGGTCGTCTTCTTTGTCACCAATTCTTATTTCAATTCTTGTTCCATCTTCTTTAATAACTAAACCGTGTAATGCTAGTGGTATAGTTACCCACTGGAACTTCTTTATTCCACCATAATAATGTGTTCCAAAATATGCTAAGCCACCATCTTCATAAAGTGGATTGGGTTTTAAATCAATACGGGGTGAGTCCATGTGTGCTGCTACAATTCTTAAACCCTCTTTAAGGTCTTTTTTACCCATCACTGCAGCAATAAGCTGTCTATCCCTATTTACAGCAAAGACTTTATCCCCTTCTTTTAAAGAATCATATTCACTTATATTTTTAAATCCTTGTTCTTCTAAAAGTTCAACTGAACTTTTTGTGAACTCTCTTTCAGTTTTGTTCTGCTCTAAGAAAGTTCCATAATCACTGTTAAATTCAAATACTTCTTTTTTTTCAACATCTTCCATTTCAAGCCATGCATTTTTAGCCACATAGCCATTATCTTTTTTAGTCATTAATTTTCCTCCTATCTTTGTTTACAACTTAAATTTATTTTGACCCTCCTCGGTGCAAGCACACGAAAATTACTTATTCCTAGAAACGAGCCTATTTCTGCTTAATATCAAGTATTAAGTAAGAAATTAGGTCTTACAGTTTCTCCAAAGGCTTAAAATTCCGTCAGCCCAACAGTACTGAACGATCAAAGATTTCTGATACCTTGAATATTTTGCGCAACAAAGGAGCTTGGTTTTCGCTTTAATTCTTGCTGTAACTCCATATATTCAGTTGTTAGATTATCTCAACTTGTTTTTACCATATCATATTTCTAAAATAATATCGAATTATTTTAAAAATATCGACATTCATCCAGAGGGCAAACCTATCTGGTTTTCTGCCGATAAAATCTATAACTTAGTCCTGTAGATAATTCAATTATCTTTTGTGTTAAGTAATATATTGATAGATAATACCATGTGTGATAAGATATATTTAAATATCCAAATATTATAAATAATAGTAGGTGAACAGTATGCAAGGTGACTTATCATTTGTAATCGCATTTTCAGCAGGATTGCTTTCTTTTTTATCCCCCTGTGTTCTACCTTTAATACCATCATATATTGCTTTTTTATTAGGTGACTATTCAGACCAGAAGAAAAAAGATAAAAATTACTCAATAATTCCAGCCCTATTATTCATTCTTGGCTTTACAATCGTTTTTGTACTCTTAGGCCTTTCAGCCACATTTCTAGGAAAGTTTTTAATTAGAAATCAAGCTATATTAAGAAAAATAAGTGGTATTATTATAATAATCTTCGGACTTCATATCAGTGGTATTATAAAATTAAAATGGTTATACTATGAAAAAAAGCTTTCAATAAAACCTAAGTCTAATAAATATTTACAGTCCTTAATATTAGGATTTGGTATTGCATTAGCCTGGACACCCTGTATAGGTCCGATCTTATCATCAATTTTAATTTTAGCAGGAAACAGCCAAAACATCTATGCCGGAGCCTTATTATTATTTGTCTATGCTTTAGGTTTTGCATTACCATTTTTAATAACTGCACTTGCTGCAAAAAAAATTCTACCTGCAATCAAAAAAATGAACAAATACTTAAACTATATAAATATTGTTAGCGGAATAGTGATTATTATTTTAGGAATATTAATTTTTACAAACAACCTTAGCTTTTTAGGCTTTTAAGGAGGGATTTTCTTGAAGTTAGATAAATCTAAAATATTAATAGGTTTAGTTGTTTTATTGGTAATAATTGCCGGAACTTGGTTTTTTACAAACCAAAATCAATCTCAATCTCAAAATCAATCTCAATCTCAAAATCAATCTGAAACTACTGAACCAGTTGAACAAACTGAACAAATTGAACCAGTTGAACCAGTTGAACAAAATGTAGAAACCGGTCCTGAACCAGGATTAATGGCCCCAGATTTTACATTAGACACTTTGAGTGGAAAAGAAGTAAGTTTAAGTGATTTTAGAGGACAAAAAGTTTTCTTAAACTTTTGGGCAAGTTGGTGTCCTCCCTGTCAGCAGGAAATGCCCGATATACAAAAGCTATACAAAGAAAATGAAAATATTAAAGTATTAACTGTAAATGTTCAGGAAAGTAAAGACACAGCATTTGACTATATGATCTCTAATAAGTACTCTTTTACAACCTTATTAGATATAAATGGAAATACTGCATCAAATTATTTAATACGGGGTATTCCAACTACAGTTATTGTTGATGATGATGGAATAATATTAAGCCGTCAAAGTGGTGCCTTAAGCTATGAAACGATGTTAGACCTTTTATCTGAATAATTATAATTAAAAAATTGACATGGAAATGGAGCACTTAAAAAGTGCTCCATTATTTATGTTCTTATTTAAATGTGTTAGACATAATTAAATGTTCATTTTCAACATCTGAAATTGCTCTAAAAACATCTTTAACTCTTTTTTCTGGTGCTCTTCTGGCAACAGCTAAATAAAAGTCAATTGCCTTTTTTTCATGTTGATGTGCTTCTGTAAAACGATCAAAGTCATTGTCAGGAATTTCTACTTCTTCTTTTAGTTCGATTCCCTCTCCTAACATATCTTCAAAAACTTCAGCATGTTCGCCTTCCTGTTTACCAAGACGCTTAAAAATTGCTTTAGAGATCTGATTTTCAGCTGCTTCAGCACATTTTTCATAAAATTTTTCATTATTAAGTTCAAGTTTTAGTGCTTCAAGACAGTCCTTACGACTCTGTTCACTCATCTCAACTTCACCATATTCTAGATAGTAAGCTGCTGATTTTACAAGTTCTCCTTCTGCTCCACAGTATGGACAACGATCAGGTGCCTCACTTCCTAGATATGTTTCTCCACAAATTTGACATCTCCATGGTTTCATATGTATCACCTCCAGTATTGTATTTAAATATTATATCTGGTTAATTATTAATTTAAACACATATTAGTTAAATCCTGTTTTTAATTTGTAAAACATAACAAGACTTTTAAAAATAGGTGGATATAATAAATTAAGGCATTGAATTTATATTTGTAAACTATCTAACCATTCTTTTTTAAGTTCATTAAGTGAAGTTCCTATAAGTTGTTCCAAACTTCTTTCAGTTTTTTCGGTATCTTTATTTGAATTATCTTCTAAAGCTAAAATCGTAACTGTTTTCTTTCGCTCTACTTGATATAATTCTAATAATTTTTCTTTACCATATTTGTTTTTAATGAATTTTACAAATGACCCAGCAAAACTATAAAAAACCCATTTTTCGTTCTCATCTCTATGGAATTTTTTTGGGAAATATTCTAATTGTAATTCATATTTTTCTTTTTCATTTCGTATTATATCTTTTGTTAATTCCTCCGGATTATTTTTATCACCTACAAGTTCTGGAGGATATACAGCAAATTTTGAATTTAAGTAAGTAGGTAAACCTTCACTTAACCAAGAATCTGGGATTTCAATTTGATTTTCATCTAAAAGTATATGTGCTGTTTCATGAATATATGGGGATTGTTTTAAATGAACATGATATAGTTCTACACTATTACTACTTCTTATAGCATGTGATATTTTATTACCACTTTGAATAAAATATTTGATCTTTCCATATTCCTTGAAGTTATATTTGTTATGTTCTCCTAAGTAGTTTTTTAGATTTCTAATTCCTTTTTCAATTTTTTCTGCAATATTATATATTTCTTCCTTTTTTATGTAATTTTTTTCTATATGAAGTTCAGCATGTTTTGTAGTAGTTACTATTTTATTTTCTTTTTCTTTATAATCCAAAATATAATTGTTTTCTGCGAAAGCTAGATTGGTAAATATGCTAATAGATAAACAACTAATAAGTAAGATGAAAAACAACTTACGATATGATTTCATCCAATAATCACTTCCATTCAATATTTTTATAATGATTGTTTTCAATACTTTATTTAAATGAAAGGATTGTTTTTCCTTTATTCTTATACTCATCTTATTTTATAAAATTCTCATTAGTTTTTCTAATATTTGCAAACATTAAAAAACATGTGGTTATTTATATTAAACCACATGCTTTATTATACCTAATTAAATTGTTTTAATCGATCATAAACTCTTTTATGAACATATCTTAAAGTTTTTTATTCTTTTAACTTCTTTTCAGCAACCATCCCTAATATAGCAACAGGATCTTTTGGTGTTGAATATGGAGGTGCATAAGCAAGATCAACCTGGAATAAGTCTTCTGCAGTTAATTCACTATATATTGCAGTACTTATTACATCTATTCTTTTATCTACCTTTGACTCTCCTTCAATTTGAGCTCCTAAAATTCTATGCGTCTTTTTATCAAAAACCCCTCTAATCTTCATTTTTTTGAAATTAGGGAAATAACTTGCATGATTAGAGCCAGTTATTTCAACCACTACTGGTTCAAAACCTGCATCTTTTGCTTCATTTTCGTCTAGACCTGTTTTAGCAACTGTATAGTCAAATATTTTTGTTATTGCAGTTTGAAATACTCCAAAGTGATGGTTGTTTCCACCACCAGCATTTTCACCAGCAACTCTACCCTGTTTGTTTGCAGTAGAACCCATAGGAATCCAGGCTCTTTCATCGGTCAATAAGTTAACAGTTTCTGCACAGTCACCTGCTGCATATACTCCCTCAGCATTTGTTTCCATCTTTTCATTTACTTCAATTGCACCGGTTTCCCCTATTTTAATACCGGCTTCTTTTGCTAAACTAACTACTGGTTTTACTCCTAAAGAAAGTAATACAAAGTCGGATTCAATATTTTTACCTGAACTTGTTACTACTTCAGTTACTGAACCATCACCTAAAAATTTATCTACTCCATCACCTAATACTAGATTTACACCCTTTTCTCTAAGATGATTATCCACATATTTAGTAATATCCTCACTAAAAGGAGGTAATATTTTAGCCTGTAGTTCTACAACCGTTACTTCTTTTTTTAATTCTGAGAAAGATTCAGCCATTTCTAAGCCAATAAGTCCAGCTCCTATTATAGTTACTTTCTTTTTATCCTTAATCTTTTCTTTAATACGGTCTGCATCTCGCACAGATCTAAGAGGATAAATATTTTTTAAATCGATTCCTGGAATTGGAGGTACTAATGCTTTAGCGCCTGTTGTAATTATCAATTTATCATAATTATATTTACCTTCTTTATTATTTTTTAGATTTTTAAAAGTTAATTCCTTTTTTTCTATATCTAAATTAGTTACCTCATGTTCTATTTTTACATCTACATCATATTTTTTAGCAAATTCTTCTGGAGTATTAATTACTACCCTTTCTCTTTTAGGTGTTACTCCTGAGATATAGTAGGGTAGTCCACATCCTGCATAAGATATATCTTTATCTTTTTCAAATAACACAATTTCAGCATTCTTATTTGTTCTTCTCGCCTTAGCAGCCGCACTTGTTCCAGCAGCCACTCCACCAATAATAGCTATTTTCATTAACTATCAGCCCCTTTTTATGAAAAATTATCTTTTATTGTCTTAATCAAAGTATCATTTACAGAATTACCATCTGGATGGACCAAATCATACTGATGCTCTAAAGTCTTTTTTAAATCGGAGTTTATATATCCAGTTGGAAGTGGACATTCAAGACCATTATCTATAAATTGAAAATGTCTTAATGCTAATTCAAATGCACTAATTGCTTTAAAAGCACAGCTGGTTTTTGCACCATCACATAATATACCTCCAGAATCACTGTATAAATTATTAATACCTTCTTCTATCATTTCATCTTTACCTTCTAAATACAGTAAAGCAGCTAACAATCCCGGGGCAGCAGCTGTAAATAATCCACATAATGATGAGAGTTTCCCCATTTTTGTTTTGATAAAGTATGCAATAATGTGAGCTATTAATGTAGCCTTTAATACTTCACTTTCTGACTTTTTATATTCCATCCCTGAAAGATATGTACCTAGGGTTATAAAAATACCTTGATTACCACTCCCAGAAGAAGTTAAAGCAGCCATTTTAGCTCCACCCATTCTTGCATCTACTCCAGCAGCAATCTTAGCTGCTGTATTTCTTATAAAATCATCACCCGCTGTTTTTTTATAACTTCTTCCTATTCCACAACCTTTATTATTTAAACCAGCTTTAGCTAATTTATTATTAATTTTATAACCCTGTTTAAGATAATTTTCAATTGAACTATCATACTGATTATTAACTATACCAATTAGTTCATTTATATTTAAGTTTTTTATTTCATTTTTCAAGTTAAATTCAACTGTATTTTTTTCATTTTGGTATATCTTTTTATAAATCGAATCACCATTAAGACTTATTTCAACTAAATTTGTGTGATTATTTTCTATTATACTTTCAACAACATTATCACTGATTATCTTTGCTTTAATTAATATGTCCTTTTGACCTTTTATAACTTTTAGTTCAACTAAATCTAAAATTTCTTCTGCTTTTTTTAACGTTTCTTCATTTAAAACATTTAAGAGAGTCAACTTTTTATCAGCAGAGTTTTTTATAAAGTAACCGAGGGCAGCAGCTAACTTATTACCACCATACTTTTTGGTGCCTGGAATACCTGTTCTCATACCATTTTTGTAAACATAGCCATCCATATTAACGACAATCTTTTTAAGTTTACCTTCTGAGAATTCAGAAGCTCTTGCTACAGCATAAGCAACAGCAGCCGGTTCTGTACAACCATTTGCTAAGTTAAGTTCTTGATTTGTAAATTCCTGCAGTATATTCATCCTGCTAACCCCCATTAAATTATAATATACTTTTTTTATTTATTCTTGATTGAAATACAAAATCCCTTTTTAAAATAAAAATACACCTGGGATTATCCAGATGCATTTTTTATAATTATTTATTGATCTTGTCCAGGTCCACCCTCTAATACCATTGGTTTTTCACTGGGATCAAATTCTTTTTTCCTTTTTATAACTTCTTTAGCGATTTTTATAAACTCATTGCTTATATCATCATTGTTATCTTTATCTACAACTGGATTACCCTGATCTCCACCTTCTCTAACATGTTTCATTAAAGGTAGTTGTCCTATTAGGTCAACATTTAAAAGCTCAGCTAATTTTTCTCCTCCACCTTTACCAAATATATATTCCTTGTTTCCACATTCTGAACATTCATAATATGCCATATTTTCGACAATTCCTAGGATATCTGAATCCATCTTTTCAGCCATATGTCCTACTCTACCTGCCACATTTGTAGCAGTAACCTGTGGAGTAGTGACTATTAATGTTCTAGCATGAGGGAGTTTTTGCATTATATTTAAAACCATATCCCCTGTTCCAGGTGGTAAATCTAACAGAAGATAGTCTAAATCACCCCAGAGTACATCTTTAAAGAACTGCTGTAGGGCACCTAATAGTAATGGACTTCTCCAGATAACCGGGTTTTGTTCATTTACAAATGAACCCATTGATATTACTTTAACACCCATCTTTTCAGCAGGGTGAATTAATTCAGATTCTTGTTCTACCCTTACTTCATTTTCTATACCAATAATCCTGGGTATACTAAACCCATGAACATCAGCATCTATTATACCAACCTTTTTGCCACTTTTTTGTAAGGCAACAGCTAAATTTGCTGTTACGGTTGATTTACCAACTCCACCTTTACCACTCGCTATTGCTATCAAACCTTCACTTATTGAACCATGTTCTAGCTTAATCTTACCTTCTGATACAGTATACATTTTTAAAGACCTCCTTTTAGTCTATGATTCTTTGATGCTTTTTACTTGTTAATCTATATAAAATATAAATTAATAAAATAATTAAAACTAAGGTAATAGAAATTGAATAAATTGAATTAAAACCAATATTTAAAACTGTTCCAACAGTTATTGCTGTTAACACCATAACTGCAGCTGATTTTAACATATCCTTTAATCCTAACTCTTTAAACAAAATTATAAAGGTTGCTACACAGGGAAAATAGACTGTTAAGATTGTACTTGCCACAACTAACTGTTTTATTGTTAAATCTAAAGGAGCTAACATTCCCATTGCAAGGTCTTTTCTTAAAAAACCCATCAGTAATGCTGAAATTACCTCTTTAGGTAGTCCAAAAAGTGTTGAAAAAAGTGGACCTAAAAATCTAGTTAGGAAATCAAAAAAACCAAGAGCATACATAATATTAACAGCTAGTACACCTAATAAAACAAAGGGTATTGCTTCTTTTAAAAAGTTTTTAGTTCTCATCCAGAGTTTTTTAAATACAATTGAAATCACAGGTAACCTTAATGTTGGTATTTCTATTAGAAGATCGCTTGAATAACCAGGCATAAAGAAGTTTAAAAGCAAGCCTACAACTATCCAAACCACAAATAATACAGTAAATACATAAACAACATATCTACCACCAAAAGCACCAACAAGTCCGATAATCATCGCAGTTTGAGCCATACAAGGTATGGATATCGACATCAATGTACTTGCAATAAACTTTTCTCTTTTACTATCCAGGTTACGTGCAGCTAATGCGGCAGGAACATTACATCCGAAGCCTAAGATCATTGGTATTATTGAAAATCCGTGTAAACCCACTTTATGCATTAAGTTATCTACCAAAACTGCTAGTCTGGGTAAATATCCGGAATCCTCTAAAATACTTAGAACAAAATAAAAAGATATTATATAAGGCAATACAGCAGCAAAAGGTATAAATATACCGGTTGTTAAAAGACCAAACGACTGTTCAAAATCAATTTGACCATTAACCAACTGACCTATAAATAGATCGTGTAAGAAACCACCTTCATTTAAAAAGTTACTAATTAAAATCAATAAAGAACGGTAAGGACCCTCAAAAATAGGTTCAGCTATGTATCCAATTAACCCTTCACCAATAAATCTTATCACAACAAAGGTAAGATATAATACAAAAGCAGCTATTGGAATACCTGTTAATGGTTTTAAGGTATATTCTTCAATTAATTCTTTTTTTGAATGATGTTTATGATCAATTTTTTGTACTTCATTAATTATATGGCCAATTTTTTTCCACCTTTGATCCACAGTTAACTCTTTAAAAGCTTTTATCTTCTCATAATCAAGATGATCTAATGCTTCTTTAAGTCCGTTACCCGTTGTAGCTACGGTTGGAATAACTGGAACTTTAAGTTCTTCTTCAATTTTTTCTAAATTAATATTTATTCCTTTATGTTTTGTCTCATCCCACATATTTAATAATATTACGACAGGAATATCTTTTTCTAATAACTGTAAAGTTAAATTAAGATTTCTTTCTAAGTTGGTTGCATCAATAACATTAAAAACAAGGTCCCCTTCTTTAATCATTTCTACAGCAACTTCTTCAGCTTTGTTAGTGGGATCTAAAGTATAAGTCCCTGGAACATCTATTAATTCAATATTTTCATCATTATATTTAAACAAACCCTTTTTATATTCAACAGTTGTCCCAGAATAATTTGAAGAAGTTACACTAGTGCCGGTTAAGCGAGAAAAAATTACGCTTTTACCGACATTTGGATTTCCCATCAAAAGCACTTTTTTCATCGATTATTTATCCTGACCATAATTTTTTCAGCCATACCTCTACCTATTGCTATTCGAGAACTGTTTTCAATCTGTATTGTAATAGGTCCCCTTAGTACCATATCACTTACCTTTTTTATTCTTTTATTTTTACGTATTCCTAATGAATCTAATTTTTTTCTAAATTTTTCTCCACCCTTAAAATTAAATACAACTCCACTTTCACCTTCTTTAAGAAAGGATAAAGAAACTATTTTACCAGTCATTATTAGATCATCTCCTAATATATATTGATATTCATTCTCATTATACATCTATATATATATTAACATATACTAATAATTAGTGCAATAAAATACATCTATTACTTTTTTCTGTGAAAAATGCAATTAACATTACAATAGATACTAATATAAATGTTATTGAATAACCTAATAGATTAATCAATACCCCACCCATTAAAGGTAAAATGATTACTAATATATTTAAACTATCACGAATTCCTAAATATACTGTTCTATTCTCTGTCGGTGTAATATCTAATAGATAAGGTGTAAATCCTATTTTTCTTCCACTTATTACAAATCCGACTAATAAAAATAAGTATTTATATATTTCCGGACTTAATCTACCGGCTATCAAAGCTAATATAGGTATCCCAGCTCCAATTAAAATACAAATTCTAACAACATACCTTGCACTTCTTTTATTACCAATATAACCCCAGAAAAGATTTGAAAGCACCATACCTGTTATTTGAAATAATAGAAAAGTACCTACATACTCACTTGATAGATTAAAAGTATCATTAGCAAAAACCATATAAAAGGGTAGTACCATCAAACTAAAGCTAGAAAGATTTTCAATTAAAACAAACTTTAAAAACCTGGGGTCATTTTTTAAGATTGCGGGAACTTTCCTTATAAAATGAGTTAACTTCATCTTCTTTTCATTAACAACAGATGGTTTTTCATCAATTGTCCAAAAAGAAAATGCTGCTACAATAAGACCAATAAAACCAATAAATAACAATATACTATAGTTATTAGGAAATTCATAGTTCCCAGGTGAAAAAATATACTTAACTATCATTCCACCTGAAAAAGCCATCACACTTGCAACAAACTGTTTTGCAGCAAATATCTTTTCTCGATCTCCCTTTGTCGTTAGTTTCCCAATAATTTCAGTATAAGATAAAGATGCAAATCCACCACTAATTGAAAACAAAAATATCCAGATGAAAAATGAGAAAACTACTATAGAGGGGTCGTCTTTACCAAAATAAAAAGTCGTTATAGCCATACCCAGAAAAGTAATAGCTCTAAGATAAATTCCAGAAATCAATATCTTTTTTTTGTACTTTACATAGCTTAAGTAATGACTAAAAATAATATTAAATATCCTTGGTACTCCTAAAATCATTGAATAAAGTAAACCAAAAATTATTTTAGAGCTAGTCAGTTCAGATATTAAGGCAGGCAAAACTGTGTTAAGATCTATCATTGCCATTGTTAGAGCTAAAAAAGCTCCATGCCATAAAAATATGAAATATACTTTCTTATTATCTTTTGTAATTTTAGGTCCCTCCTTAGTTTTAATCATATGTTATCTTATCAAAGTAATATTTTTTATTCTGTAAAATGTTTACATCGATCTAATTATTTCAATTTCTAATTCAATAATTTTTTTCAGACTGTAATCTTTAACTTGATTGATTTGATTAGCAAAATATTATATGATAACATATAGCAGATATATAAGAAGGAGATTATTATGCAATTAGATACTATTAAAAATTTCTTACAACAAAAAAACATTTTATTATATATAGGGTGGTTTTTTATAGGGCTTTTCTTCTCATGGGGAAACACCTCTCTTGGTTTTGTGTTTCTAATTATTCACTCTTTATTTTTTCTTTACAAAAATAAAAAATCAGTAAATATTAAAACATTTACTGATAATAAAATATATTTTTTATTGTCTATATTTCTTTTATGGGCACTTTTTTCCACATTTTTTTCTTATGATAAAAAAATTGCTTTTGCTTCTTTAATTGGATTTCACATATTAATAATAATCACAATTTTTGAAACGCAATTATTAATAAAATTTGAAACTTTTATTAATAATATCCTACTACCAACTATTTCAATTGGAATTACTATTTCTAGCTTTTATATCATATTTAATTATTTCACTTCAAATATATCACGGGCTAAAGGGATCTTCTCAAATATAAATGATACAGGAACTTTATTATTAGTATCCTTTATATTGCTTTTGTCATATTTAGAATATTTAAATAATAAATACAAATATCTTATTATAATCCCTATGATTTTAAGTCTAACAGCTTTAATATTAACTCTTTCGAGAGGAGCTTTTATAGGTTTATTAGTTGGCTTGGCAATTTATAATATGAAATCAAAAAAACATATGATCATTTTTCTTTTGATTATTGTTTTAATATTTTCTGCTGTTTATTCTATTCCTAAATTAAAAAATAGATTTTTTGATTCTTTAACTATTAAAGATAATATGGACAGAGTATCTATCTGGATTTCATCCTATCAAATGATCAAATCTCACCCATTTCTAGGTGTAGGTCCTGGTAACTTTCCAGTTGTATATCCATCTTATAGATGGAAACAAGATAATAGGAAACAAACTATGTCATTTGCTCATAATATATTTCTTAATATGGCTGTAGAAATTGGTATAATTGGATTTATTCTTTTTTCCACTATAATTTTATTAATATTAATTATGGGATATGATATATTTAATGGTAACTCATTACAGCGGGGGATTGTATCAGCTTTTATTGCTATTTTAGTTCATAATCAATTTGACTGTACTGTTTTAAAATTCGAAATTGGAGTTGTATTTTGGGTTTTAATTGGATTAATAACTGCTATATACTTTTCAACTAAAAATCAAGAATCCTCATAGATACGACTTTAACTGCTCCCCTATCTCCCATTCTTTTTTTTCCAGCTTCACTTCTCTTTCTATATTCCTTATCATCTTCTAGAAGTTCAATTAACCCATAAGCAATATTTTTAAACTTTCTATCCATTAATTTTACTCCATCACCTAGTAACCTTTTTTGGTCAGCAGCAAACTCATAATCAAATTGAGCACCTGTTCCTGGAAAAGTAATTACAGGTTTTCCCATACCTACAGCTTGCTCATTTGCAGTCCCAGCCATTCCTAAAAATAATTTTGCTTGATCTAATACATCACCAAAACCATTAAAAATTATATGTATAATTTTATTTCCTTTTGGAGAGTATAATTTTAATTTAGTATAATCCTGATCACATTCTTCAATCTCCCAGGAAGTATCAGTTACTTTACTTTTTAATAAATCAATTGAAAATCCACCTGCTACTGCAGTTAAAAAATCAAAATGACTAGTTTCAATCTTTTCTAACTCTTCAATTACTTTCATGAAATCTATCATATTATCATAGGCTTCTTTTCTACTTCCAGGTAATATACCTATTTTAGTACTTTCATCTTTTAGTTGGAAATCTAAATCTTTTATTTCAAAACAATCCATCATAAGATTACCATAAAATTCTGCATTAATACCATATTGAATAAGGTCATCTTTGGTTTTCATATCACGAGGCAGTACTAAACTTGCATATTTTTTCATAATATTTTTTTCCATTTTATAATGCCCATCAATATATTCTGATTTTGCCGTTGGTAAAAATATTATGTTACCACCTTTAAAAAATCCTGTAAGAAGCAGTATGTAGACATCTCCAACAACAATTGTTGACTCATATAAATTTTTTGCTTTTCTTAAGATTTTTATCTGTCTAAAAGTGTTAGATAAAAGACCCGCTTTTAAGTCCTGCCATAGATTTGAAACACTGTTTCTTGCAAAACCACCACTTGGTAATTTTACAGTTGGACCAATCTTATTTACATCTAAACCATTAAAGTCTTTTCCCTCTCCTACAAAAGGGAATACATCAATTTCGAACTTTTCTGATTTTGAGTTTTCAAATAATGACTTTATAAGATTAGAAGATATTATATCTTCCCCATGGCCATTACTAACCACTAATATTTTTTTATTATCTTTCATTTTTATCATCCTTGCTCAAATTGAGATTTATAAAGATTATAATAATATCCCTCTTCTTTGATAAGTTCTTCATGTCTTCCCTGCTCAACTATCCTACCTTCTTCTAATACAACAATATTATCAGCGTTTATAACAGTGGATAAACGATGAGCAATAACAAAAGTTGTCCTGTCTTTTATTAATCTCTCTAAAGCTTCTTGTATTAATGACTCTGATTTTAAATCTAAAGATGAAGTTGCTTCATCTAGTATCAATATTTTATGATCAGTTAAAAGGGCTCTAGCTATTGAAATCCTCTGTTTTTGACCTCCCGATAATGATACACCCCGTTCACCAACTTCAGTATCATAGCCCTTATCAAATTCAGTAATAAATTGATGTGCATTTGCTTTTTTAGCCGCTTCAATAATTTCTTCTTTTGATTTATGATCAGCTCCATAAGCAATATTTTCTGCAACTGAACCTCTGAATAATACTGTTTCCTGGGGAACAATTCCGATTTGTTTTCTTAAAGTATTTATTTTAACATCTTTAATGTTAATTCCATCTATTAAGACTTCACCCTCTAAAACATCATAAAATCTAGGTATTAAATTAACTAAAGTTGTTTTACCAGCTCCACTATGACCTACAAAAGCCACCATTTCTCCATGAGCTACATTTAAATTTATATTTTTCAGAACTTTTTCATGACTATTATAACTAAAACTTACATTTTTGAATTCTACCCTTCCATCAATAGAGGGCATATCAATAGCATCTTCTTTTTCTACGACTTTTTCATCTACATTCAAAAGGTTGAATATTCTCTCTGAAGCCCCAATAGCCTTCTGTATTAAATTATAGCTTTTACTTAATATATTAATTGGACTAATCAATAAACCTATGTATCCAATAAAAGTTATAAGTTCTCCAGTAGTCATCTGACCATTTAATACCTTATGACCTCCATACCATAAAAAAACAGCTGAACCAATTGCAATTATTAGTTCCACAACAGGAGTAATTGTTGCCTCTACCTGTACCCCTTTTAAGTTTTCTTCTAAGGTTCTATCATTTGCTTTCGAAAACTTTGCAATTTCTTTCTGCTCATTATTAAAGGCTTTTACAATTCTAACTGCTGAAAGTGTTTCCTGTAATATATTAGTAACATTGCTCATTTCATTTTGTATTTTAGTACTTATTGATCTCATTTCAAATCCAAACTTACTTATTGCAAGAGAAACCAATGGTATTACAATAAAAGAAACTAAAGCTAATTTCCAATCTATGTATAATAAAAAACCAACTATACCAATAACCATAATTGGTTGTAAAACCAAATTTGAAAGTCCCTGGGTTAAACTGATCTGAATAACATTTACATCATTAGTTATTCTAGACATCAGATCTCCGGTTCGTTGTTTTTCAAAAAAACTAAGAGACAATTTTTGCAAATGTTGATAAAGCTCATTCCTTAAATCAACAATTACATGCTGACTTAACCCAGAAATTAAATATTTTTGCCCATAGTTAAATATTCCTTTAAGAAAATATAATAAAATTGCTCCAATTGCAATATAATTCAAAATAACGGGATTACCTGCGATCAAAACGTCATCTATTAGAAATTTAAATAACCAAGGTATCAAAAGTCCAGTAATACCAACTAATATTAAGCAGATAAATCCTCCTATTAAGCTTCCCATATATGGTCTCATATATTTAAATAATTTTTTATAAATTTTCAATTTTTTAATACCTCCAAAGAATATTATATAATAGATAATAGATAACCTCAATCAAATATTGAATGTTTAATGAAAATACTATATAATTAACTGGAAATAATATTTAGGAGTGTCAGTAAATGAATACAAATATAATTGTTAGTGTGGTTATACCTACGAGAAACAGAAAAAAAATATTAAAGAAGTGTTTAAAATCACTTAATCAACAAACTATCGATAATAGTACTTTTGAAATAATAATTATAGATGATGGCTCTAACGATAATAATAAATTAATGATTGAACAAATAAATCTAAAACCTCATTATATATATAAATATCAAGATCAAACAGGACCTGCAGGGGCTAGAAACACAGGAATTAAATTAGCAAATGGAAAATATATTATTTTTATTGATGATGATATTATAGTGTCTGAAAATTTCATCGAAAGCCATCTTAAAAAACATAAGAATAAAAAAGAAATTATTGTTCATGGTCCAGTTATATATACAAATAATCTGGATAACCCAACCTCTGCTGAAAAAAAGATAAGTGATTTTTCAAATGCATTTTTTGCTACAGGAAATGCTTCTTTAGAAAAAAAACATCTTATCAAAGCTGGTCTATTTGAAGAAAAATTTTATGAATATGGTTGGGAAGACTTAGAATTGGGTATGAGGTTAAAAAAATTAGGATTAACTGCTGTAAAAGAAAAAAATGCAGTAGGATATCATTTAAAACATAAATTTACCCCTAATAAAATCGCTAATATTAAAGAACGCGAAAAACAAAGAGGAAGGATGGCAGTATTGTTTCATAAAATAAATCCTTCATTTTCAGTAAAGTCAACCACTTTATATTGGAAACCATTTATTTTATTAATTAAATTATTAACTTTTAAAAGGTGGCCAAATACTAAATTTGCAGAAAATATTGTAACATATTTTCATGAAAAAAATATATATTTTTTAAGAGATTTTTTCCTTTACTTTATAAAGCTTGATTCCTATCTAAAAGGATTGTATGAAGGTTATAAATAATATCAAATATTATTAAATGTCCAAAATCTATTACCTCCAAAATTAACAACAATTGCAAAACCCATTGCTATTACTTCAGAATAAAGTTCTGGAATTTGTAGTGATTCAACTAATATATAAATCACTGACAACTTTAATCCCAAAGCAACAATATTTACAAAAACAAATTTTATTAATACACCTATAGAATGTTTTTGTTTGAATGTCCATCTTAAATTCCAAAAATAACTATTAATTAATCCAACTATATAACCCAATGTGCTTGCAACTATATAATAAATACCTATTACTTCAAAGAATACATAAAATGATACTAAAGAAACTAAGGTATTTGTGACACCTACAATTGAAAACTTGATAAACTTTATTATATCATCTTTATTCATTTTCGTTATCCTTTTTAAAACCATATTTATCCTTAACTATATATTGAGGTCTATTTTTAAGTTCAGTATATATTCTGCCAATATATTCACCAAGTATCCCAAGAGTTAATAATATAATACCACCTAAAAACAAGTTGGAAACCATTATTGAACTCCAACCAACGATAGTTTGATCAGTAAAGTACTTCATATAAATTATTCTTAATATATAGATAAAGCTTGCACCTGATATAAAAAGTCCTAATATAGTTGCTATCTTCAATGGGAAAGTAGAAAAGGAAGTTATCCCATCCAGAGAAAATTTTATCATCTTAGATAATGAATAACCGGTTTCTCCTGCATGTCTTTTATCTCTATTATACTCAACATATGTCTGTTTATATCCTACCCAGGTTACTAAACCTCTGATAAATCTATTCTTTTCAGGCATACTATTTATTTTATCCACTACTCTTGAACTCATCAATCTATAATCACCGGTATCTAAGGGTATATCAATATCTGAAATATAATCTAAAATTCTATAAAATAATTTTGCAGTATGCTTTTTAAAAATACTTTCCCCTGATCTGCTTTCCCTTTTGGCATATACTACATCATAACCTTCTTTATATTTTTCATACATATCCTTAATTAGTTCAGGTGGATCTTGTAAATCTGCATCAATTATTACAACTGTATCCCCTATAGTATTTTCCACTCCGGCTGTCACAGCTACCTGGTGTCCAAAGTTTCTAGAAAAATCCAATAATTTAATGTTATCATCTTTATTAATAAGTTCTTTAATGTTTTTTACTGAATTATCCTCACTACCATCATTTACAAATATTATTTCATAAGATAAACCCATATCTTTTTTTACAACACTTAATAATCTTTCATATAAAGGAAATATGTTTTCTTCTTCATAGTAAATAGGAACTACAATTGAAATATCTTTGCTCATTTTTTATCTCCCCTAAAAATTTTTAATTACTAGCATATCTTTATACTTATTTACAATTACAATCGGTTCTACATAGTCTTTCACATCTAAATAGTCTTGACGATCCATATATACATATACTTGATCATTCGTATTTAAAAATTCTCTTAATCTGTTTTTATCTGTTATATAATTTACTTTTCTTTTTGAATAAAAAACTATACTTGCTGGTTCCATATCCAATGCACTTACAACTCTTACTTCCTCTGAAAGATTTTCTGGAAGATAATTTGCCAAGTTTTTAGCAGGTTTAAACTGATCTACTAAGGGTAACACAATAGATATTATTATAGCGATTGCAATATAAGCTATACCTAGATAAGTTATAAATGATCTAATCTTATTTTCTTTCCAAATATTAACACTAAAGCTTAAAATACCACCTATAATAAATATAATTGGGAAATAAATTAATATATCTAATACTTCAAGATATTCGTTCAACTCATTTTCAACCATTGGTCTTATGTAATATAGACCAACTAACATTAATAATCCGATTATTAGAATAACAATATTTGATATTAAAAACTTTCTTATCCCTTCCCCGGTCTTTAACAATCTATCCCACCAGAGACCAATCAATATTGCAAAAGCTGGATAAGTCGGTAAAATATAACCTGGTAGTTTTGTACTGGCAATACTAAAAAACACAAAAACAACTGTAATCCAACTTATAATTAATCTGTATTTATCTTTATTATCTTCCCAAGTCCTTTTTATCATTGGAAACAACCATGGAATAAATGAACTCCAAGGAAATAATCCTAAAAATAAAATTGAAATATAATAATACCAAGGACCACCATGAGTTTCAATTGCAGTTGAAAAACGAGTTAACATATGATAACCAAAATAATCTCTTAAAAATTCATTCCCATGACTTAGATATACTGCTATATGCCATGGCAAGGCAAAAATTAAATAAACTAATACAGATAACCAAGTCCACTTTGATTTGAATTCTTTAAACAAATTTATAATTCCCACATAAAATAAGGCTATTAAGCCAGGCAAACCAAAGGCTACTGGTCCTTTTACTAATGTTCCTAAAGCTAATACTATTCCCATCAAAAGATAATATCTTCTATCTTTATTATAACCAATATAAAATAACAAAACACTTAAAGTAATAAAAAGTGTTAAAGGTACATCCATATATAAAATTCTAGACTGAATTACATATTGGAAACTCGTTCCTAAGATCAAGGTTGATATTATTGCAGTTTTTCTATTAAACAGCATCTTGGCAAAATAATATAATACAACTAAATTTAACATACTAAATATTACAAGGCCAATTCTTGTTGTTAGTTCACTTACTCCTAATATACTATAAAAAAATGCAGTAACCCATAATACTAATGGTGGTTTATCAAAACGAGCACTATAATTATAATAAGTATTAATATAATCATTCCTTAATAACATTTCCCTGGACATTTCTGAATAAACTCCCTCATCAAGGTCCCAGAGACTGTTAACTCCCAAATTGATAGTATATAAGGGTAATAATATTATTAATATTAATAGCATAACCTGCCAATTCTTATATGCATCTACCTTTAACATTTCAACACCTTCTTTATTGTCTAGATATTCTTAATTATTATACAGCCAAAACGGTTGAGACCATAATTTTTTATTCTTAGCTTTGTCAACTATCTCTATTCTGATAAAATCTTCATTTCCTTTTGGAATATAATTAACATGAAATCCACTATTTCTTTTTAATAATTTATTATCTCCCCCATAAAAGCTGATTTCATATGATGTATTACTTGTTACATTTATAACATTATCTTCTACAAAAAAATCAACTTCTGGACCTTGTGTGCTGTAAAAGCTGCCTCTAGTTAACGCATTTAACAAATCTTTTTCTGTAAAATTATCTGCTTTAACCATTATCCAATTTTTATCAATATCATCAATATTGTGAGCATCATCTACTGCCAAGCCCCAAATAGGAGATTGATTGCCATATTTATTTAATAATATGTGCCAATACTTCATATTTATCATTTGATCTGAAAAGTGATTTGCAATTTCAATAAACTTTATGTTTTCAAGTTCCAATAGTTTATCAATGTCCCAACGTTGAGTACCCAGGCCACTTTCAGTTGCCGGGTGATTAATAACTGTAATATCATTCTGATTTAATATTTTATCAATATCTTTTAATTTATTATACTTACTTCGTTTTTTTACACCTATTCTGTTAAGGTGTCTACCCAAAGGCCAAAATGGATTAATAACGGTTAACTCTTCACCAGTAATTGTTTTAAAATTATTATCATCATATGACTTATTTTTAGTGATTTTATCATGATCAGTTATCACAAGAAAATTATATCCTCTATCTTTATATTCCTTAATCAATTCATTAACTTCAAGCTTACCATCACTTTCTTTGGTATGTGAATGCAATTGAACTTTAAAGTATTTACCTTCATAATCATATGGATTATGGATCTTAAAGTTATCAAAGTTATTCTTAATGTTAATATTTATATTAAGTACCTTTTCATCAATCTTTCTAGCTCTTTTTATATAATAGAGGTAAACAAAAAGTGCAGTAAAAAATAATAATATCGCTGTTGATATTAAAATATAAAATATAATTTTTACCATAGTAATGCTCCTCATATCTAAATAATTTAAGTAGTATTTAAATCGTTAATTATATCATCTACAATAATTTCTGCTGCACCATTATCAAATTGTAATTTATTTAATCTTCTTTTTATTTCTTTTATTTTATTAGTTTCTAATAGTTTTAAAACTGTAGTTGCTATATTATTACTATCTAATACTCCCATTAATTCAGGAACTATATTTTCATTATAAATAAGATTAACCAATGATATATATTTTCTTTTTTTTGCCATACTTGGTATTATAGACTTTTTAATTAGTTTACCTAAAAAAGGTATTTCACCGATTAAACCAATAAGACCAGGCAATGGAATTAATTCAGGTTTATTAAGGGGGAGTAAAACTAGCATCGGTGTATTTAATGCTGCTAGTTCTAAATTGTTTGTTCCTGGAATTGTAATTGCAAAATCTGATTCTCTCATAATGCTGTGCAGATTATTTTCATAAATATCTATTTTAATGTCGTTTATATATAATATTTTATTGTTTTTTTCATAGCTAATATTATATTTCTTTTTTATATCTTTTAAATTTTTTTCAATAGTTGAATTATTAATAAATGAAGATTTTGATATGATAAACTTCACTTTATTATTTTTTTTATATATATTTTCTGCCACTTGTAAAAATAAAGGTAATGATAATCTAAATTCTTTTGGTCTACTACCAGGCATAAGATTAATAATAAAATCATTATCCTTTTTACCTAACAGTCTTTTGGCTTCTTTTTTACTCAATTTAGGATTAATTGAATCATACATTAAATTACCAACAACTTTTAACTTTGAGCTACCAATACCATTATTAATTAATTTTTTATATATATTCTGATCTGATAAATAGAACTTTTTAACACTTTTTTTAAATCCAAAGTCTCTTTCTGTATAAGAATAAACAGGATACCCCAATTTTTTACCTAAAAATACCGCATGCATGAAGTCTCCACCTAAAAATATTACAAAACCTTTTTTTGATACATTAAAATTTTTAGGTTTAATATTAAGTAAAACATATTTAAGATATTCTTTTTTATTAAATGTATTTGTAACTCCCTCTATATTAGAAAGCACTTTCCCCTCATTACCACTAGAAAATACACAGGGCGGTGTGAATACATAAATATTTTTTTCTATATCTTTTTTATTTAATTCATCTACTACCGGTCTCACCCAGGAAGAAACTTCCCCAGGAGAGTTGGTAGTAATAATTACATCAATCAAGATAATCATCCTTATTAAGTTAACTTTATTTTAAATGATGAGTACTGTTTAAAAGTTTTAAAACAGGATAATTTTTATAAAATTTAATTCTTGAAACCGAAACATTATCAACTTCAATACTAAAAATTCTATTAAGTGGCAAATCTAACAAATAGGCAATAATTATCCTGACAATCCCTCCATGGGTTGCTATCAAAATCTTTTTATCCTGATTTTCATTAACAATCATATCTATAGCTTTTCCCACTCTCTCTTCAACCTCTTTGATATGTTCACCTTCAGGCGGTTTACAGCAAGTAGGATCTTTTGCCCATTTTTCTGCAAGATCTGGATAGTCTTTTTCTATCTCATCAAAAGTTAATCCTTCCCACTTACCAAAATTAATCTCCATTAAATCTGCAATTGTAATTACATCTTTATTTTGATAATCTGCAATATCGTTTACCGTATGGTAGGCACGTTTTAAAGTGCTGCTGTATATAATATCGAATTCTTCATCTTTTAAATAGTCATATAATTTTTTGGCTTGATCTCTACCTTTTTGATTTAACTTTATATCAACTGCACCCTGATATCTTGAGTTTTTATTCCAATCCGTCTCTCCATGTCTTACTAAAACTAATTTTGTCGGCATTATAACACCTTCTTGTATAATTTGTTTTCTTTTACTATTATAATTGAAATATCCAACTATATCAATAAAATAACAGTTTTAAATTTACGCATTTAAAAATCCCTCACTTCTATATTGAAAAAGTAAGGGATTAATTATAATTATTTTATTCTACTATATTATTAACAGCTTCAGTTAGTTCTGGATAAATTGCTTTAGTTAGTAATGCAAGTCCCTGAACAAGCCTTGGTGAAGGTCTATTTATAATATCTTGATCTATTATATAAACTCTGTCATTTTGGATAGCACTAATAGGTTGAAATCTTTCTCGATTTTTAATCTGTTCTTTAGAAATTTCCATGTCTGCACTATGAGGAGTAGAAACATACACATCAGGATTTTCTATTAATAATTTTTCGAGATTATATTGAGGCCATGAACCTTCTGCTAATCTACCAATATTAAATCCTCCTGCCATATGAATTAAATCATCAATAAAGTTATTAGCTCCAGCTGTGAATAAAGGATCATTCCATATTTCATAAAAAACCTTTGGCCTTTCATTGATTTTTAACTTTTCATCAACTAAGTTTCTAATTTCAGCTATTTTAATATACATTTCAGCTGTAATTTTATCACCTTTTTCTTGATAACCAGTTACAGTAGCTATTCTTTTAATATTTTCAATAGCTTTATTAACACTTACTGCCTCAAAACCAGCTACATTTATACCGAGCTCTCTTAAACGTTCAACTGTTTCTTTTTTATTAACCGATGAAGCAATAACTAAATCTGGTTCCATTGAAATTATCTTTTCAATATTGGGTTCAGTAATTGTCCCTATTTTATCTACTTTAGTTGCTTCTTGGGGATAGTTTGCAAAAGTTGTTACTCCTATAACATTTTCACCAGCTCCAATCGCAAATAATACTTCTGTCATGTTTGGTGATATAGATATTATCTTTTCAGGCTTTTCATTCATTACTATCTCCTGGTCTAAATCATCGGTAACTGTCAGTGGAAAATCTTGTGCTAAACCTATACTGCTAATTAAAAATAATGTGGTTAAAACTAATAATGGAATTAATAACTTGCGTTTGTTAATATTCATTTTTGTCCTCCTTTGAATTGTTTGTAAAAATCTTATTTATTACTTTTAATAGTTTAAGATTACTTTTCCTATCTTTTATAGCAATTCTAATATAATTATCATCTAGTCCTTTGTAGTTATTTAACTTTCTAATTAATATTGAATCTTTAATAAGTTCTTCATATAATTTTGTCCCATTAAACTTAGAATTACTAAGATCAATAAATAAATAGTTCGCATTGGGATAATATACATTTAAATTATTTATTTGTTTAAGCTTTTCAAATAAATATTGCTTTTCTTTATCTAATTCTTTTAGACTTTTAATTTTATACTGATCTTGATTTATTAAAACCTCCCCAGCTTTTTGAGCTAAAATATTTACATTCCAAGGATCTTTATAACAGTTCATTGCCTTTATAATCTCTTGGCTTCCTAAACCATAACCAAGTCTTAACCCGGGTAAACCATATAGTTTTGTAAGAGATCTTAAAACAAATAAATCATCATACCTATTTACTAGTTCAAGAGCTGATATATCTTGATCTATAAATTCAACAAAAGCTTCGTCAATAACAGTAAAAACATCATTTTTACTATTGTGTTTTAAAATATCTAATATCTTATTTTTTGAAATATAGTTACCGGTTGGATTATTTGGATTACACAGAAAAAAAAGATCAATATCATCTGTTAAATCTTTTTTTAGTTTTTACATTTAGGACATTTGTCCTAGCATATAATCTTTAGTTCTTAGGTTTATATCTTTTTGAAGGGTTAATCCTTCAAAAAATTTTAAATGAAAATCATTTTTTGTTTTCATCCTCAAATATTTTAGGATGATATTCCTTAATAATCTTGATATATTGGTTGATTACGGTAACTCCTCTACCAGTCATATGTTTGATTTGTTGCTTGTCTATTGCACGTCTAACAAGGAATTTAACACGTTCGTAGTCCTTTATATATCTATCTACTGCTTGTAAGGAATGTTCTGTCTTTTTTGCAATGTCTGGTGGAGCAACTTTTTGTTCATATAATTCTAAGATGATCTTTTTATGGGTCGTTCCTCTACCCATATCAAGGACATAACCCTTTAAAGGCAATACATCATCATTTTCTTTATGATATTCTTGAATTCTTTTAGAAATTGTAGCAGCAGTACGATTCATGATAGCTGCTAGTTCTTCAACTGTCAGCATGGCTCCCTGTTCTTTAGCCGCTTTTGTCAGTCTTTCTATGCGGAGTCTATCATGTTCAACTTTTGAGATACCTTTACGTTTAAGTTCAATATCTTTTTCAGTGATATAGGGAAGTTCAATAACTTCCTGTTTGTATTCACTGCGTTTTTGACCGAGTTTGGGTTTTTTATTCTTATCAGATGTACTGACCCAACTTAAAGATCCTAATTGTGTCTTTTTGTTTCGAGGATGATACTGGATCTCTAAATCCACTATATCATTAGCGATAAGTTCTATTATCTTATGGCTGCCTACAAGCTTGTATTCGGTCTCTAACAGCTCGATAATGGCGTCTCTAAATGTCTTTTGATCTAAGTTATCAAAGGGGTTATTACTCATTTTTGAACCCCCTTTTTTGCCTCAGTTTGTACTGAAGCTTTTTTGTCAGCTATTTTAACAATATCAGCTATTCGTTCTTTGTTCTCTTTAGTATTATATTTAAGATACAGTTGAACATATTCTTTGGTTAGTCTTTCTGATATACCTACAATGTGGGCTGTTTCTTTAATCGACAAATTGTTTTTGGTTGCAAGTAGTACCTGGCTGAATTTAGTTATATACCGCTTGATAGCCCCAGGGGAATGTCTAGTCTTTCTCTGGATATCAGAGTAGGTATTATATTCTAAATACAGCTTTACGATCTTGCTTTTATGAGAGACACCAGGACCTATGTCCTGATATATACCTCGAGTTGAAACATCAAAACCATCGGACTTTAACTTTTTAATATCTCTTCTGATGGTTCTAGTGGAAACTTCCAGGATATCAGCAAGGTCTTCCTGGGTAAGAAGTCCACCTTGATCCAGAGCTTCTTCGGTCATTCTAAGTATCTTAACTCTACGGAGTGAAGCTTTTGTCTTCAATCCTAAAGAGTTGCTTATCTTCTTTATTAATGCTTTTAGTTAAGGCAATCTGTACCTTTGGTAGATCTTCTAGTTTAGGTCCATGTTTAGCTTTTTTAGAGATAACTGTCCTGGCAATTTTATTGTTGGCTACATGTACTGATGGATCATAATGCTGAAGTTGGTAGATATCATTAGCTGTTTCAACTATTGCAGCAGCTTGTTTTGGTGAAAATTCAAAGTGATTCTCTAATACATGGGCAAATTGACTATCCAGAGACTTAACTGTCACACGTTGTAATTGAGTTTTAGACATTTTTTGTCCCCCTTTAGACTATCTTACATTATTATGCAAAATTAGTCGAGTTTGTTTATGGGCGGACAAATGTCCTTATTTAGGTTAATATTTTTATTCAATAAATCCATTACAGCTATTAATAAAGCAGATATATCTGCTGTTGAACTTCCCATTCCTTTTGAAGTTAAAAGATTAGAATTAAATTTAATTTCTAATCCTAAATCTTTAATATCATAATACTTTAATAGAAGTTTTAAAGCCTGGTGACTTTTTACTTTACTCTTTTTTATATTAATCTTTTTTTTATCAGTTAATTTAACATTAACTTGATTGTAAATATCAATCGGACAACTAACTAATTTATTAGTCCCTTTAATATATCCCTGTATTAACTCTCCACAACTACCTGGAACTTTAACTGTTTTTTTCATCTGGATCTCCTTACGAAATTAAAATATATGTTAATAAACTTACTACCTCAATAATCTCATTAATTGCTCCATAATTATCTCCAGTTAACCCATCAATTTTACTTGTTATATACTTTCCAACCAAAAAAACCAAAAGAAACATCACAATTATTAATACTATACCCTGCCAAAAAAGAAATATTCCTGTTACTATTGCTGTCCAAAGAAAAGCTAAAAGTACATGTTTTCTTTTTAAATACAGTTTATATGCTTTCCCAAATCCTTCTTTTCTTGCATATGGGAACAAATAAACAGCTAAAACCATAGCAAATCTACTAATAGTTGGAACAGTAATTAATAACATATTCTTATCTTGTATTGGTAGCTCGGTTAATAATGTAAACTTTAACAGTAAAATTAATACTATAGCTAAAACTCCGTAAACTCCTACATTGCTGTCATGCATAATATCTAAAATTCTTTCTTTATCTTTACCACCAAATATTCCGTCAAAACTATCGGATAATCCGTCCAGATGAATTCCACCTGTTAACGCTACCCACGATATTATCAATAATATATTTACAACCAAATTAGGTAATATTTTAGATAAGATAACATTAACAACCAGCAATATTATCCCAATAATGGTTCCAACTAGAGGATAGTGTAACATTGAACGGGCAATATTTTTTTCGCTGTAGTTTAACTTACCTTTAACCGGTAGGCTTGTAATAAACTGTAATGCAATTAAAAATGTATTCATTATTTGTTCTCTCCTTAAAGGTCTAGAGAATCAAAAGTTGCCATCTCTTTAATTATTCTGTTTGAAGATTCAATTATACCCATACCTAAAATAGCACCAGTTCCTTCTCCTAATCTCATATCAAGATCGAAAATAGGTCTCATGTTTAAAAAATCATAAAGTTTCTGATGACCTGGTTCAACAGATTTATGAGAGGGCAATAAAAAGTTTGCAACCTTTGGTTCTATTAAAAATGCAATTAATGCAGCAGCCCCAGATATGAGTCCATCTACTAAAACAGGCACATTATTTGCTGCACCAGCTAACATTACTCCGGCCATCCCACCAATTTCAAATCCACCTACTTTACTTAAAATATTTATCCCATCATTTTGATCAGGACTATTTTTCTCAATTGCCTTTTTTATAATACTTATTTTATTCTTTAATCCTTTTTCATCAATTCCTGTACCATAACCAACCACTCTCTCTACAGTTTCACCAGTTGCTACTGAAACTACAGCACTACTTGGAGTAGTATTACCAATTCCCATTTCTCCGGTACCTAATATGTTAGCTCCATTATCTATAAGATTTTGGGCTATTCTTATGCCAACTTCAATACTTTCTACAGCTTGCTTACGCGTCATTGCCGGACCATGTAAAATATTATCTGTTCCTCTTTTAATATTTTCATTAATTAGACCTTCTGCTTTAAGTGAATGCTTCATTCCAATGTCTACTATTGAAATATCTACATTATACTGATTAGCTAAAACATTTACAGCAGCTCCCCCATTTAAGAAGTTTTTTACCATAGCTTGGGTGACTTCCTGAGGAAAAGCACTTACTCCTTCCTGGACAACACCGTGGTCTCCAACCATAATAACATGTGCTTTGTTACTTAGATCAGGACATATATCTTTTGTAATCCCTGCTACCTTTACTGCTAATTCTTCTAAATATCCTAAACTTCCCGGTGGTTTTGTTAAGTTATCAAGTCTGACTTGAGCTTCTTCCATCACCTTTTGATCAAGAACTCCAATTTTGTTAGTCGTTTCTTTTAACAGATTAATCTTTAATCAACTCCTATCTACTTAATAGTTTTATTGAGAATAAAAATATGTAAAATATAGATGTTGAAAGATACATTAAATTTATTGTCTTTTTTATCTGTTCAGTATTTATATCAACTACCCCTGTTCCTAAGGTTGCTTTATTAACAATCTTATTAAAATACCTGCTTGGCCCACCAAGTTTAATTCCTAAGGCTCCAGCAACTGCTGCTTCTGGATAGCCTGCATTAGGACTAGCATGTTTTTTTGCATCTTTTCTAACAACCTTTATTGCTTTCTTGTAATTATAGTTTTTTAAGAAACTAGCTACTATAAATAACAGAGCGGTTAACCTTGCCGGTATATAATTAACTAAATCATCCAACTTAGCTGCTGCCCAACCAAAATAATTATACTTTTCATTTTTATATCCCAGCATTGAATCCATCGTATTTACAGCTTTATAAATAACTGCCAAGATTGGACCTCCAATTAAAAAGTAAAATAAAGGGGCAATAATTCCATCACTGGTGTTTTCTGCAACAGTTTCTATTGTTCCCTTAATAATTTCTTCTTTGTTTAAGTGCTTGGTTTCCCTACTAACAATAAATGACAACATTTTTTGGGCTTCATCTAGATTATTTTCTTTTAACTTTATATATATTTTATAAGCTGAATCTCTTAAACCTTTTACTGCAATTGTTGTTGATAAAAGCAGGCCATTTGTTGTGATATAGAGAATATAAGGTAACTGTTTAAATAAGTAAATCAAAAAATATGTTATAAAAAATGTTATTAATAAAACAGTGATAACTAATAAAACACCCTTTACTTTCTTTATATAATCATTGTCTTGTTTATTTAAAAGTAGCTTCTCTAAATAGTTAATTAAACTCCCTATTAATACAACTGGATGTGGGTAAAAACTTGGATCTCCTATGATAAGGTCTACAATTAGACTAATCGTTAAAATATACATTATGCTTTCATCTCTAAATCCATGATTTTATATAACTTCTTCATATCTAAGTTTTGTTTAACCTTTTCAGCTAATTTATTGATTGCTTTTTCTCTTTTGTTTTTAAAGTTAATAGTTTCTTGCTTGATACTTTCATTTGATTTTTTATCTAAAAGATGGTTGAGAACTTCTCTTCTAAAATCATCGTTATCAAATATTCCATGGATATATGTACCCCAAATATCATAATTATTTGATACTGCTCCATCTTTTATCAAACATTTTTGGTTAGACCTAGATTTAATGTTAAACATTGGAGATATATTTTTATCTAATTTTGTCTCTCCCATATGTATCTCATAGCCTTCAATCTCAGTATTATTTAACTTATCTGATAAATTCTGATCTTGATACAGCTCTGCTTTTATCTGGTATGTGTTTTTACCTTCACTAAATCTGGTTTCAATATCTAATAGTCCCAACCCATCTATTTGTTTTGTTTTACCCTCAGTTAAGTTTGGATCAATCAACTTCTTCCCTAACATCTGATAACCACCACAGATACCAATAACTTGTACATTGTTTTGAGCAGCTTTAATAATTTTTTCTGCTAACCCACTTTTTTTAAGATACCTTAAATCCTCTGTGGTATTTTTGGTTCCCGGTATTATTAATAAATCAAAGTTATCAAGATTGTTTACTTTATTATTTATATATTTTAATCCGACTAAAGGATGTTGGTTAAAAACATCAAAATCTGTAAAGTTAGATAGATGTGGTAAGTTGATTACCCCAATTTTTATTTCTGCATTTTTATTGACATGTTCTTTTATAGAAACTGAATCTTCTTCCGGTAGATTAATATCATCAAAATATGGTATTACACCAAGTACAGGTGTTTGTGTTCTTTTTTCAATAAAATCAATCCCGGATTTTAGAGAACTTTTATCACCTCTAAATTTATTAATGATTATACCCTTTACATATTTTCTATCTTCACCCAATAGTTCCATAGTCCCAACAATAGATGCAAAGACTCCACCCCGGTCAATATCTGCTACTAGGATTACAGGAGTATTAAATAATTTAGCTACTTTCATATTAGCTAAATCTTTATCTGAAATGTTTACTTCAGCAGGAGAACCAGCACCTTCAATAACTACAACTTCATATTCTTTTTTTAACTTAGTTAAAGATTCTTTAATAATATCCATTGCCCACTTAATATAATCAGTATCTTTTCTTGTACTTTTAAAATCGCCAACTGGTTTTCCTTTAACAATAACTTGAGATGTGCCATCTCCCTTTGGTTTAACTAAAAAGGGCTGCATGTCAACATTAATGCTTATATTACAAGCCTCAGCCTGTAAAGCTTGAGCCCGACCAACTTCACCGCCTTTTTCTGTCACATATGAATTTAAGGCCATATTCCAGGACTTAAAAGGCGCTACTTTCAAACCACTATCATAAATTATCTTACATATAGCAGTAGATAAGATACTTTTACCTACATTTGAGGCAGTACCCTGCAGCATAACTGTTTTTGCCATTTATATATCACCAAACTTATCAAGTATATCTTTATCTTTTAATTGATCTAATTCTATAGGTATTCCGGCTACTGTAAATATAACCTTATCTGATTTTTGTGCAAGATATTGATTAACTCTTCCAGAAATGTCTCTAAATAATCTCCCAAGTTTATATTCGGGAACTAAACCAAGTCCAACTATATTAGAAACCAAAATTAAGTTTAACTGTTTCTGTTTAGCAGTATTCATTATATTTTTTATTTCATCTAAAATATGTTCTTCCTTTGCATAATCGTCTTCTAAGCTCACCTTTTGATCTGTATTATCAAACTCAAGTAACAGATTAGTTACTAAAAGCGTAATACAGTCTATTAAGACTGTTTGTTTATCTTCTATTTTTTCTAAAGCCTTACTTACTTTAATTGGTTCTTCTACTGTATCCCAACTATCTGGACGCCTACTCTGATGGTGAGCAATTCTTTCTTTCATCTCATCATCTAAAGCTTCTGCTGTTGCAAGATAAGTAACATTATTATTTCCTATCTTTTCTGCCACTTTTTCAGCAAAACTGCTTTTACCACTTCTTGCTCCTCCGATAATCAAAACTATCTTTCTCAAAGTATTCAGCCCCTTTTTTTGTTGTACAAATAAAAAACCCAGATCTTCTTCAAAATTAAAGATCTGGTGAGTTTCATAAATTGATCTACTGATCTTGTTAACCGAAGAATGTAGATTATAAATAGGCAGGTCTCCTGACTCACAGCTTATCATCCTCCCAACCTTCCCTGTTAATACAAGTGGTTAATGGGGGACATACTGTTTACAGTGGCGGGCCCGTTCAGGATTTTAACCTGATTCCCTATTCTCTTTCAGCAGTACTGAAAGCACCTATTTACAACAATATTAAATTTTTCTGTTATTAGTATAATACTATATATATTAAAATATTCCTGCTAAGTTAATAAAATTTCTCGCTTAGGAATCGGAACTGGATCCATTTTGTGTTTGTTTTTTGCTGCCAGGGTATCAATTTTTTCTTTTGTTTTAGGATTAACATCTCCTGTTAAAATATACTTATCTAATTCATCATAGCTAAGTCCCATTTCATCTTCATCAGTTTGTCCTTCCCAAAGTCCGGCAGACGGTTTTTTATTTATAATATCTCCTGGAATATCAAGGTGCTTAGCTAAAGCTCTTACCTCAGTCTTAACCAACCTACCTAATATTGTAAGGTCAATTCCTCCATCACCATATTTGGTAAAATAACCAACTTTAAGTTCACTCCAGTTATCTGTTCCTAAAACCAAATAGTTATTTAATGCTGAATAATAATAAAGTGTGACCATTCTTAATCTAGGTTTAACATTTGCTAAAGCTAAATTGTTGTTTTCAGCACTTTGTTTTGCAACAACAGTTTTTTTAAAGTTATCATATAAGGAGTCCAACTCTTTTATTTCATACTCTATATCAAACTTTTCAGCTACTTTAATAGCATCTTTTTTATCCTGTTCATTGCTATAACAAGGCATAATTACTCCTAAAACATTATCTGGAAATGCTTTTTTAGCTAGTACAGAAGTTACTGCAGAATCGATCCCTCCGCTAAGTCCAATAACAACACCTTTAGCATTAGCATTACTTACCTTTTGTCTTAACCAATTGATTAATGTTTTTTCTACATGATTATAGTCTAAATCCAAAATTATCACCTGTCCTTATAAAAGTTTCCTTCTATTAATGCTCTTATGTCGCCATTTATATCTGTAATCTGCCACAGTCTATCTATTTTTTCAACAATTAAAGTATCGTTCATAGTTCTTTCTTCCATCTGATCTTCTCCAGGGTAATAGAAAATATAACTTGTTTTAAACTCAAAATAGTCATTTTGTTCAAACTGTTCAATTGACAAGTTTTTTATTCCGTAGATTTTGTTTTCTTCCCTTTCTTCTTCTGATAGGCTGCTGTATGCATTTCTCATAGTTTCCATAACATGACCTTCTGTAACCATATTCTCTAAGTTATTTAAGGCTACCACTGTTGTTTGATCTATAACAACAGGATCTTTTTTATCAATTGAATCATAAAAGAAATTAACTACTTCTTCAGGAGAAGTCTCTTCAGTAACTACTGGTGTATTCCCCCCCATAAAACCTAGTCCAACAAACATAGCTAAAACTGCTATGACTAATAAGGTTTTAACCCAGTGATGTCTGAAAAAAAATATTATACTTTGTTTTCTTTTATTCTTTTTTAACTTTCCTTTACTTAGCTTTTTATTTTCTTTTGCTTCTTTTTCACTTGCTTTAATTATATTGTTATTTATAATTTCATCTAAACCATTTATTACATCTTTTAAATCTTTATTTTTAAAGCCATTATTTAACATAGCTATAATTAAATCATTTAAACTTTTAGAAATTTCAGGATTTAAAAATCGTGGTTCATCAAAAGAGTTAGTCATTTTTTTATCAAACATCTCTGTTTTATTGTCACCCTGAAAGGGTAGTTTGTTTGTTGTTAAATAATAAAGTATTACTCCAAAGTTATATATTATATCATTAGGGTTAAATTTATTACTGTTTATAACATCAGGAGAACGATATATTTCATCATGCTCGTTTTCTAATGGATTATAGCGGTATGATTCAATTACTTTATTAACAAAGGGATTAACTATTTTAACTTCATTGTTATTATTGATTCTAAAATAATTTAACTTTAACTCAGAACTATATTCCTCTTTATATTCAAAGTTATTCCAAATCTTTAAAGCTTTTTTTACCCACTTTACAGCTTTTCTTATATCATATTTATCTTGTTTAATTTTTTCTAATAAAGTAGGCATATATTCTTTTTTATCACTAATGATATAGTATTGACCTTCTATTTTCTTTACTCTTAAAAAATTTAAAAAATTATCATTATTTATTTTATATTTTTCTAAAACATTTTCAATGTCTTTTACTGTAGATAACATCACACGTGAGCGAGGTTTCTTATTTTGAAATATCTTTTCAGCAGTTAATGTTTTTTTGCCTTCATTAACTTTGATATAATTTTCATCCATAAGTTTATATTTGCTCCTTTTTATATAATATAATCGTCTTTTTTGTCAGGACGTAAATTATATTCATTTTTCATATCTTCATATCCATCTCTTCCGAAAACTCCGTAAGTATAATTTTTACCAAGCTCTACTCCGGGTTGATTATATGCATTTATATTAAATAGTTCCCCCACTAAAGCAGTCTGAAGTTCAAGAAAATAAAGTAGTTGACCAATTGTAAATTCATTGACCTTTGGAAGAATAATAGTATTATTTAATCTTTGTCTTTTTGTTAATGCTAGTTCTGTTGCTTTTTTTTCAGTATTAATTAATTCAGATAAACTTTTATTTCTTAAATATGATACACCTTTAATATCCTCATAAATATCCGGTATTTTAAGGTCATTATCAAACTCTAATACTTCAATAAAGTTAATTACTTTATCAAAAGGTCCTTCCATATATAGTTGTGCTTGGGAATGTTGATCAGTTGCTCCTAAAGCCTTAATAGGTGTTGGTCCTACATTTACAACTTCACCATACCTATTTTCTTCTTTGCCAAGTGACTCTGCCCAAAGCTGTCTATACCAATCAGCCATATCTTTTAATGCATTTGAATAAGGCATCATTACAGACATTACTTTTCCTTTTTTATATGCTAAATACTGTAAAACACCATTTAAATAAGCAGGATTTACCCATACATCAGATCTAGAACAAATGTCCTTCATATATTTTGCTCCTGCTAAAAGCTCATCAATATCTATTCCTGCAAAGGCAGCAAATACTAAACCTACTGGAGTAAGTACTGAAAATCTACCTCCAACATTATCGGGTATATAAAACATCTTAAAGTCTTCTTTTTTAGCTATTTCTCTTAGATATCCTGAATTCTTGCTGGTTGTAGCAATAAAATGTTTACTAATATTTTTACTTCCAATTTCATCTTCTACAGCTTTTTTTGCAATCATAAACAGACTCATTGTTTCAGGAGTTGTTCCCGATTTTGAAATTACATTAAATATAGTTTTTTCTAAGTTTAAAGTTTCTAATAAAGATTTAAAATTATCAGGATCAACATTATCGGGTACATATATATTAGGTTTTGACTCTTTTTCATTATGATAACTATCATTTAAAGCAGTTTGTAACGCAATACTTCCTAATGCAGAACCACCAATTCCTAGAATTACAAAGTTATCAAATTGATCTTTATTTTTATCAGCATAATCTTTTATTTCCTCTACAACTTCATCTTGTTTATCGGGAAGATCGATAAACCCAAGTTTACCTTCCTTATACTGCTTTTTGATATTTTCATCTGCCTTATTTATCTCTTCAATCATTTCATCTACTTCTTTAGGCTTTAAACCGTGCTTTTCACCAATGAACTCTTCAAACATATTATTAACATCTAACTTTACTCTCATCTTTTCTTTCCACTTATTATCTTCATATCTAATGTTCATTGTTTATCCTCCCTCTTTTATCTAACTTTGATAAATCATTTTTAATCCATTTATCAAAAGTATACCACTTATTCACTTAATTTCAAGTCATTGTCATTCTCATCTAATGATACTTTTGTTCATCTATATTTAGATTATTTTTAAATAACTATGTAGTAAAATAAAAAATATCCCCAACTCCGTACGTTCCGAAGAGGGGATAATGTCTAAGTCTCTGTTTTGTTTTATTTAACTTCTATTTTTTTCTCGTTTTTCCAGTAACCATGTAGATTGCAGTATTCTTCAACTTTTAAAGTTACTGATTCATCCAATTTTAATGTTATGGTAGCTTCTGCTTCACATTCAGGAGTAAATGTCACATTGGCAACTTTTATTTCACCAGCATAAACATCGAAAAACTCAATGAAATGACCTTCTTCCATGGGATGGTCAATTTCTTTACCCATCTTAACCGTTACTTTAAAAGGCTCACCTTTTTTTACACTATCAGGTGCTGTAATAAAAGGAACATGTTTTTTCTCTAAAACAGTTTTGTCACTTGGATCTTGTAAAGATTGCACTTCATACTTTGACATTGAAACTCCCCCTTTTAATCGTTCTAATATCATTATATTAAATTTTTAATTATTTATCAAATACTTTAAATTCTTCTTTTTTAGCACCACAGATTGGACATTCATCAGGAGTACCATCTACAACAGTATGTCCACATACTTCACAAATACTTACAGATTCTAATTCAATATCCTGACCATCTAAAACAGACTCTCTTGCTTCACCAAATAATTTTGAGTGAATCTTTTCTGCTTCTAAAGCATAATGGAAAGAACGAACTGCTTCATTTTCCTGCTGTTCTTTTGCTACAAGATTGTATGTAGGATACATTTGATCGATCTCAAAATCCTCACCAGCTTTAGCTCCTTCTAAGTTTTCGGCAGTAGGACCTAAACCAAATACTGCACCTGAAGCAACTAAAAAGTCTCCCTGGCAGTTATCTAATGCTGTAAAGTGATTGCTTGCATGTACATGTTCTGCATGAGCAATTGCTTTAAATAATAAACCTACATTTGGATATCCATCTTCTTTTGCCTTATCACTCCACACCATATACCTTTGAAAAGCTTGACTTTCACCACCATATGCTGATCTTAAATTTTGTGCTGTCATATCATTTTTAACCATTTTTATTCCCCCTTATATTGTACATTATCAGTAATCGTTACTGCTAATAAGTATAGCATTATATCTTCTTGATGTCAAGATACCAATTTTATACAATTATTTAATCATATAGATAATTAATTAAATTAGCTTCTTGATCAATTTTTGGTCTAATAATATTATTTTTTGCTGTCATAACAGTAGTTACACCGGGTCCGTGACCCATTTTAATACAGTCACTATGTACAACAACTCCAATACTTCCGGCTCCTTTTTTAAACTCACGTCCATAAGTATTGTCACTATCTTTTAGATAAACAAAATCACCAAACTTTAGTTTATCAATTCCTAATTTTTTTATCTCTTCTTCATCTCCAGTTGTAATATCATAATCACCTAAAGCAACTGATGAAGAACCAATTCCTGAACCCATAAGATGAGCTGGAATTTCTGTTGTTACTCCAACTTCAATAAATCCATCATTTTCATTAATATTCATCTTATCCAAAAGATTTGGGTCTAAGTTGAAAACACTAATTTCAGGATGTTCTAATAGCTCTAAACCCTGTCCAAAGGCTTTAATCAATATTTCATCACCAATTGTTAACTTATCTAATACTTCGGGGTCAAAGTCAATTATTACATGATCAATCCCTCCATGTGTACCTGTTACATAACCAAATGTCCCTTGGGCTTCACCACTTATTAACTTAGCTTTATTCCCAATACAGGCCAATAGACCTAACCCATAATTATCATTGGATTTATTTTTTTCACTAATTTTCATACTTACACCAGGTTCTATGTGATCACCCGCCCAGCCGAATGCTGGATCACCAATTCTTACATTATATGAAATACCACCAGTACCTGGTAAAATACGACCTTTTCCTTCTCTATCCATGCGATATGGAGTTCTAGCAGCCATCGGATGTGAAATAGCTCCCTGAACTGCTTGCATAACCAGTTTTGTTTTGTTTATATTAATATGACATTCCCCCTTTTTTATCATTGTCTACCATATACATAATATTACTCAAAAAAGTGCTATGTCCTTTATTTTTCAAGATCAAAAAACACCTAAGTTTAAAACTTAAGTGCTTATATATATTTCGTTATTTTATTTAATCTAAATAAGAAGCTCTTACTAAATATTTAACCATCTTTTCTAAATACTTCTTATCAATCTCATCAAAGTTTTTATTTACTGGACTATCAATATCTAATACACCAATTATTTTATCTTCATTAAAGATTGGAACAACAATTTCTGAATTTGAATCAGAATCACATGCTATATGTCCGTTAAATTCATGTACATCATCAACTACATAAGTTTTTTGATCTTCAACCGCTGAACCACAAACACCTGAACCCACTTCTATTCTGATACAAGCCGGTTTACCTTGAAAAGGACCTAAGACCAATTCCCCATCTCTCATTAGATAAAACCCAACCCAGTTAACATTTTCTAAGTGGTGATAAAGTAATGATGATACATTTGCCATATTTGCTATCCAATCTCTTTCACTATCAATTAAGGCTTTCATACTGTCATAAAGTGCTTTATAATTTTTTTCTTTTTGTTTTAATGTCATAATAAACTCCCCTATTTTAAGTATATAATCGTTCAAATATTTTTCTTAATTTCTTGTTTTCTCTTAAGATCTCTAAAGAAATCTCTGCATGACCTTCAGTATATCCATTACCAATAATCATATTAACATCTTTACCTACACCTTCAGCTCCTAAGGCTGCTTTAGTAAAACTAGTAGCCATTGAGAAAAAATAGATTGTCCCTTTATCTTTGGTACATAGGACTGAAGCCATTTCTGTATCATTTATATTCACATTATTTATAACTATATCTGCTAATTCTCCATCTGTTTTTTCTTTTAACATCTCTAAAGTTTCAACAGGCTTTTTTGCATCTCCCTGTATGATTAGATCAGCTAATCCAAGCTCTTTTATTCTTTCACAGCTAGAATCACTATGTCCCATCCCTATAACTTTACCTGTAACACCTGCTCTTTTTTTAGCTTCATGTAAACAAAGTAGTCCTGATTTACCACCAGCACCAATAATCATTACATTATCACCTGGTTTTACTAGTTTAGCTGTTTGAGCAGCGGCACCAGCTACATCTAATACTGCTAAGGAAAGAGTATCTTTCATATCATTTGGTAATTTTGCATAAATACCACTTTCAAATAATACTGCTTTTGCTTTTACTTCTACTTGGTCAATATCTTTATGTATCTTTTTAATTTCTTCTATTTTTAAAGGTGTTAATGATAAAGATACTAAAGTAGCAATCCTGTCTCCAACCTTTAAATCTCTATCTTTTAGACGGTCACCAATTTGGGCTACAGTCCCAATTAACATACCACCAGAACCGGTTACAGGATTATGATGCTTACCTCTTTTATTCACTATCTGCATCATTTTTCCCTTTATTTTTTCTTCATCTTCTCCTACTTCTTCTTTGATCTGAGTAAAACTAGCTGAATCTATATTTAGTATTTCAACATCAATAAGTATTTCATTATCATAAATCTCCATTGTATTATCAATTTTTTCTGCTGGTTGTGGCAGAACTCCTTTTGGTTTAATAACTCTATGTAAGCCGTACTTGTTTCCCTTTTTCATAACTATTTAGCCTCCTATTAATTATCTGTATTCTGGATTAGGATTATCAAATCTGCATCCTGCATCCCATTTTGATCTCTGGTTTCCATAGTCTTCAATACCATTATTATCCTTTAACAATTTAGCCATATGCATAAGATTCCAGCTCATAAATGTTGTGTTTCTATTTGTAAAGTCATTTTCCGGTCCACCAGATTTTTCATCTAAATATGATGGCCCTGGTCCTATTTCACCCAACCATCCTGCATCTGCTTGAGGAGGTATTACATAACCTAAATGCTGTAATGAGTAAAGTATGTTCATTGCACAGTGTTTTGCTCCATCTTCATTTCCAGTAATTATAGTCCCACCAACTTTTCCGTAGTATAGGTACTGACCTTTTTCATTTAACTTACCTGAATTAGCATAAAGTCTTTCAATTACCTTTGTACAAATTGACGACTTATCACCCAACCAGATTGGAGTCCCTAAGACTAAAATATCAGAGTCCATTACTTTTTTTTGAATTAAAGGCCATTCATCTTTTTCCCAACCTTTTTCTTTCATATCAGGGTATACTCCATTTGCAACATCATAATCAACTACCCTAATTACTTCAACATCAACATTATGTTTTTCCATTATGTGTTTTGATACATCAATTAAACCTCTAGTATTAGAAGTTTCAGGTGATTTTTTCAATGTGCAGTTTAAAAACAATGCCTTTAAATCTTTAAAGTCATACTTAATTTTAATCCCCTCCTTAAAGATTATTAAATATCAAGAATCTTTCTAGCTTCTTTAGGATTAGCGATTTCTCGACCATATTCATTAGCTAATCTAACAACTCTCTTTACTAATTGAGCATTACTATTTGCTAGTTCACCTTTTTTATAAAAGATATTGTCTTCAAAACCTACCCTAACATGTCCACCCATGATAATAGTATGATAAGCTAATTTTAGCTGATATCTCCCAACACCTGCAGAAGTCCAGGTTGCATTCTCTGGAAGATGTTCAACCATAAATAAAAGGTTTTTAACTGAGGCAGGTATTGCTCCAGGGACACCTAATACCAAATCAAAATGAAGGTGTCTATCTAAAAATCCCTCTTTTTTTAGTTTTAATGCATTATAGATATGTCCTACCTCAAAACATTCTAACTCCGGTAATACATTTTGTTTTTTCATCTCTTTAGCAAAGTTACGCATTAAAGGAAGATCGTTTACAAAAATTTCATCTCCAAAGTTTGTTGTACCACAGTCTAAAGTAGCCATCTCAGGATTTAAATATATTGGTTGAATTCTTTCCTTCCAACTCATACCTGCAGCACCACCTGTAGAGGGTTGAATTATTGCACTAACCCCAACTTCATTCATTTTATCAATTGCTTTTTTAAAGATTTCTTTATTCTGGGTAGGTTTACCCTGATCATCTCTAACATGAAGATGAATTATTGAGGCACCTGCTTTTTCAGCCTTAAGAGCTTCTTCTGCCAGTTCGTCTGCTGTTACAGGGAGATTAGGATTATCTTCTTTTGTCACCTCTGCTCCACAAATTGCTGCTGTAATAATTAGTTTTCCCATCATTAATTCCTCTGTCTTTCTTTTTGAACCACACAGGTTCCAGTTGCTTTAGCAACTAAAACAGGCTCTTTTAACACATCACAAGCCGAATCATATTTAGCGTCTTTTGACGAAGTTATTACTTTATATGCTTCAAACTCCATCTTTCGTGATGAGTTTCCTTTTTTAACGATTTTGCCTTTTGCTTCAATAAAATCACCCGCATAAACCGGGGCAGTGAATTCAACATTGTCATAAGATAAAAAGAGACCTTCATCTCCGTCACTTCTTATTAATAATTCAGTAGCAACATCTCCAAATAGTTCTAACATTTTTGCTCCATCAACTAAGTTTCCTGCATAATGAGCATCATTTGTACTCATTCTTAATCTAATTAAAACTTCATCACTCATCTTTACCACCATCCTTAAAGTTATTTTCAAAAACTTTTTGTGCAATATATGATGCAACTTGATTAGGTTTTGTGCCTGAACCAAATCCGGCATCAAATCCTAATTCTAAAGCTAGTTCATGACTGATTCTAGGTCCTCCTAAGACTAATATGTAATTATCCCTTAAACCTTCAGCTTCTAATATTTCTGCAAACTCAGTGAGATTTTTAATATGTATATCCTTTTGTGTGACTACCTGGGATATTAAAACTGCATCTGCATCTACTTCAACTGCCTTTTTAATTAAAGCTTCATTGGGGACCTGACTACCTAAGTTATATGTATTATACTGGGGGTACCTTTCTAATCCATACTCTCCGGCATAACCTTTCATATTTAATATTGCATCTAAACCTACAGTATGTGCATCTGTTCCTGTACAGGCACCTACAACGGTTAACTTTCTTTTGATTTTATCTTTAATATAGTCATTGATTTCATAATATGTCATCTCTTCAGTATCAATTTTGGCAACACTTATCTTAGATTTATCTACAGCAACATTGGAGATTGCGTAAACCACAAAAAATGTAAATCCCTCACTTAAATCTCTCATATGAACAACTTCAACTTCTTTTAATCCCAGCTGTAAACAGTATTTACGAGCTGCTTCTTGTGCTTCTACTCCCTTTTGTATCGGTAGTGTAAAGCTTAGTTGAATTTTACCGTCATTATATGTATCACCATATGCTTTTATTAAATTATTTTTATTCATTAGATATATTCAACTCCTTTTTAAGAAGTTTATAAAAAGGATTAAAGTAGTTTTCGGACTTCTCTACTACACCTTCAGAACCTTTTCCACCTTGAACAGGTCTTTTAATATCAGCAAAAATACCTTCTGATAACGACTGCATTAACCCTTTATCAGATATTTCTTTTAGAATTTCAGCAGTTTCATTTAATACCTGATCAGCACGCTTTTGTATTTTACCATCAGGTCTAAACTGAATTTCATCACTTAAACTGCGAGCAGAATTAAATACATGTTTTGCATTTTCTATACTCAATGCCCTGTCCTGTAAAAAGGGAGTATGAATTGCTTCAGTTAACATACCTAAAAGCTGAATACTTTGATCTGTCATAATCGAAGCAAGGTTAAACATACCATCCATTAAATGACCTCTAAAAATATCACCATTAATATACTTTGTGGGAGGCATATACTTTAAAGGAGAATCAGGAAAGATCTGTCTTACCATTTGAGCCTGTGCTAATTCTAATAAAAAGCTGTCTTCTAACTCAGGATTTATTTCAAAGGCATGCCCTAAACCAAGTTGTTCTTTTTTCAATCCAGTTCTTAATCCGAGTTCTTCATTAATGAACTGTGAGGCTAACACAGTATGTGCTTCATTAACCGCATCTGATGTAGTTAAATAATTATCTTCACCTGTATTAATTATTACACCGGCAAAGGCATTAATCATCCTTGAAAAATACTGATCTATAAAAGTACGTTTCATATTTATATCTCTAAAAAGAATTCCATACATCGCATCATTTAACATCATATCTAATCTTTCAATAGCGCCCATAGCTGCTATCTCAGGCATTGCAAGCCCAGAACAGTAGTTAACAAGTTGAACATAATGACCCTCTTCCTTTATAACTTTATCAAGTGCTTCTCTCATTATCTTAAAGTTTTCTTGGGTTGCATATGTACCACCAAACCCCTCAGTAGTCGGGCCATAAGGTACATAATCTAATAAACTTTGTGCTGTGCTTCTAATTACAGCTATTATATCTGCACCCTGTCTTGCAGCTGCCTTAGCCTGTTTTACATCTTCATATATATTGCCTGTTGCTACAATTACATAAAGCCAGGGTTTTGGTCCTGGAGAGAATTCATCCATCATCTGATCTCTTTTTTTAACATTCTCTTTGATTGGTTTGATACTTTCTTTTGCTTTTTTATAGATAAAGTCATTAACTTTATCATTATCTTCTTGTGGTAGATTTAAAAGGTCTATTTCATTTTTCCCAATTTTATCTGCAAGAGTCTGTACATCAAGATCGGTTTGCAGTAATCCGTTACCAAACCAGTAAGAAATACCCCTGTTTAATTTATCTTTCTTTTTTATCTTTTCAACCACCACATTGGGTAGTGGTATTCCGTGTTTATCTACACCATCAACCCCTAATAGTCTAAGAACAGTTCTTTCAACTGATGTCGTTGTATTATTCTCAATTTTTTGTTCTATATCATCTGCAATTTTAGAAGTATAGTTTCTACATAAGTTAATTAACTTCTGGTCTAAATTTAATTTAGGTGTCAAAATACTCCTCCTTTCAAAGTTTAAGCTTTTATATTATAGATTGGTAGATCAATTTTTTTAATTATTTTTTGTAAAAATTGTTCCTTATCTAAGCTATCTCCTTCTGGATTGTATGGATTAATTGTTAATCCAATTATATTCATTGGATATAGTACATTAATCCCAATATTATTTTTAGTTAAAAGATTAAAACTCATTTCATTTAAAAATAGTTTTGTTGAATCAGGGACAACTAACTCGAACTTATTGTACTTTAATTTGAATATCTTTTTGGCAACTGTGTCGGTAAAAGCTCCGTTGATAAAAAGATATTTTATCTTTTCTATATTGTTTTTTTCAAGATAGTCTATGATGTCGTTTATAAGCATCAGTGAAGTTGGAGAATTAAATTCAACAACTCCCTCATTTTTTGTCCACAGAACACTAACTCCTTTATTTTCAAAGCTCTGCAGTTTTAAAAGTTCATTTTTGTCTTTTAGAGAATCTATCATTATTTTTTTTAATTCATAACTGGTTTTTTTTATTACATCTTCTATATTTATACCTATCACAGCTCCAGTTGATAGTATCATTGCATCACTTAATCTAGGTAAAGCTGAACTTTTTCTATCCAGGGCACCGTCTATTAAAATATAGTCTACAAAACTTTCTATTAGATCTTTTACTATTAAAAGATGACTTACCCGATTTATCCCAACAAGTTGAACAACACCTTGATCTAAACTTTGATAAAGATTTACTTCTCCCATCGTAGTTTTTATATCAGTACTTTTAATTTTTTTATACTTTAAAGTACTACCTCTTAAAGCCCTTGATGAAGTTACAAAATAGCTGCCCGGATAGACATTAACAGGTGGTTTTTTCTTGCCTGTAATTAAGTCTATTTCTTCTCCATCTCTTCCGTAAGATATTAAACCAACCCTAAAGTTGTTTTTATAAAAATTTTCTGTAAGATAGTTAAGTGTTACGGTCTTACCCGTGTTTTTAGCTAAACCCACAATAGATATCACTTTTTTATTTTTATCGATAAGTGATTCAAATAATGTTTTTTCCATCTTTTACCCCTTTTATAAAAATTGCAATTATTATGCCACAAAAAAGAATGATTTAAAAACTTAAAATGAAAGGAACTAAAAAAGGCACCAAGGTAGAAAGAACAACACCGCTTATAAATGCAGGTATTGCAATCTCTTCACCAGCTATTTTTTTAATTAATGGTAAGGTTACATCCATAGTTGTAGCACCACCAGGACCTATTGATGGAATCTTCCCTATATATTTTACTACAAAAGGAAGTGATATAATAGTTATTAATTCCCGAAATACATTGGTTAAAAATGCAATTGAACCTAATTCAACACTGTGTAACTTTGTTATTAAAACAGCTGATAAACTATACCAGCCAAATCCTGCTCCTACAGCAAGGGCATCTTTGGCTACCATATTTAAAAAAAGACTTGCTATAAAAGTTCCAAATAGAGTACCGATTACAATTAAAATCGGTATAATCAAAATTTTAAAACCTAATATTCTTAACTCTTTAAAAGCCTTTTTGTTAAGACCTATATCTATACCAACTCCAAAAAGCAAAGCAGCTAAAGCATAAGTGGTTATTACTTCAATCGTTGGTAAGTACTGCTCTTTTAGACCGGTTAGACCTAATATTAGACCAATAGTTATTGATACTACTATCATTAAAGTGAGTCGATGATCTGAACTTTCCTGATTTAAGTTCTCATCTTCTTTTACTTCCTTGTAGTTTGTTTTTAAAAACATAGCAAAAAGTTTTAAAAATAATACACTACCTATAATACTAAATAAGGCTAAGATAAAAGATTTAAGTCCAATAACTCCCAACTGATTTATTATACTTTGATCAACACCTATTCTTGCTCCCATAGAAGCTAAAAGTATTATCAGACCTATTTCAGTAATATAACCAGAATATTTATAAAAAATTTCTGGTAAAAATTTAAAGTAACCTATGATAAATCCAACTATCAAAAATAATAATATTAATGTTATATCCATATTACCACTCCTAGTTATCCTTTAAATTATATTTTTTGAGTTTATACTGTAAAGACTGTCTTGATATTTCTAGTTTACGTGCTGCAGCACTTATATTATGGTTAGTCTTTTTTAAGGCATCTTTGATTAAATTTAATTCTATTTTTTCTAAATACTCATCTAATGGAGGCATTTCATCACTGTCTAGAGAGCTTATATTACTTTGAAAACCATTACCCACAGACATATTCCTGTTTTGTCCCATCCGTTCTCGAATATATCCGGGGAGATCTTTAATCTGAATTTCATCTCCAAACTGTTTTACATTATATGCACTTTCAATAACATGTTTTAACTCTCTAACATTGCCAGGCCAACTATAACTTTGAAATGCTTTTTTTATTTCATCATCAAGGCCTAAAATTTCTTTATTGAACTTTTTATTAAAATGATTAATAAAGTGTTCAGCCAATAAAAAGATATCATCTCTTCTTTTCCTCAGTGGTGGTAGATGAATATAGACAACACTTAACCTGTAGTATAAATCTTCTCTTAGTATGTTTTCTTTAAATGCAAGGTCAGGATGCATATTCATGGTTGTAATTACCCTTACATCCACCTGTTTTTCTTTTTGCCCACCGATCCTTCTTACTCTGCCATCCTGTAAAACCCTTAACAGTTTAGCCTGTAGTGATAAGTCCATTGAGTTTATTTCATCAAGTAAGATTGTTCCTCCATCCGCCATTTCAAATAAACCCGGTTTACTTTTTGCTCCTGTGAAACTGCCCTTTTCAGTACCAAATAAAAGGGATTCTAATAAATCTTTTGGTAATGCGGCACAGTTTTGAGCTATAAAATCATTATTTTTTCTTTGACTTGCATTATGAATACTTTGAGCAATAAGTTCTTTGCCGGTTCCGGTCTCTCCATAAATTAGAACTGATGATCCACTACCTGCACATTTCATTGCATCACTAATGGAACTATTAAACTTTTTATTTTGTCCAATTATATCAGAAAACTCATAACTTGTGTTGTTATCAACTTTCTTTTTGGTTTTTTTACTACCTTCTTTTAATTTGTTTCTTAAATCTGTAATATCATCTACTAATTCCTCAGTCTGGGTAATATCTTTAGATATTTCTACAGCTCCTTTACTATCATCACGAAAGAATACTGGAAAAGTATGATTTATAGTTGTAGTCTTTTTGCCTCGATAGTTTATGAAAGTCTGTTTATGGTTTAAATACTTTTTTTCATTTTTTAAGGTTTTCATTAAAGTTGAAGTTTCAAGAGTTAAAGATGGAAAAACCTCAAACAGGTTTTTCCCTAAAACTTCTTTTGGTTTAAGTCCATCAATTTCTGATGCCTTTTTATTGTATAAAATAGTTTTCCCCTTTTCATCAACTACATGGACTCCCTCACTTAAATTATTTAATAACTTACATAAACTATCTTTATTTAAGTATAGATTCGAATCAATCCATTTTGTGTTCATTTTTTAATCCCCCTAAATTTCCTCATATTAATTCTATTCTTTCATTTATTAGTTATACCTTCTAATAAATGCAAGTATTTTTGCATCATAGAAAAATTTCTTGCGCAAAAAAGGAATAAATCTATCCTTGTGGAAGTAATTATTGAGGTGGGAAAATGTCAAAACAAAAATTATTTATTAATGCAAAAACAATATTTTCTGATAATGTAACTGCTTTTTTAACCGAGGACAATAAAATTTTAAAAACCGGCCAAACAGATCAGTTATTAAAAATCAAAGATAGTAATACTGAACTAATTGATTTAAATGGACAGTTTGTGATGCCTTCATTTAGTGATGGACATCTACACTATTTTTATTATGCCCTCCAAAAAGACAGTATCAATCTAAAAAATGTAAATTCTATCGATGAGGTATATAACAAAATAAAAAACAAAACAGAAAAAAATAAAGATAACAACTGGATTACGGTTATAAACTGGGATGAAGAGAAGTTTAAATCGAAACATAAAATGGACAGACTGTTTTTAGATAAAATATCTAAAACCATGCCTATTTTAGTTAAAAGAAGGTGTTTACATGTTGCCTTTGCTAATACAAAAGCATTAGAACTTGCTCAAATTGATAAAAACACACCTGATCCCGAAAGTGGTAAATTTATTAGGGACAAAGATGGTTACCCAACAGGAGTTCTACAGGATGAATCTATTACAGTATTTGATGACCTTGTTTTAGAAAAACAAAAAGAAAGATTTAAAGAAATAATAGAAAATTCATTTGACGATTTTTTAAAAAATGGTATCACATCCATTCATACCGATGATTTCACCCAGAAAAAGTATCGAGACTATATCTTTAATAGTTATCTTGAACTAGCTAATAATAAAAATCTTCCAATTGATATTACATTACAGCTTAGAGTAAATCAAAAAGAAGACTTTAATTACTACAATAAAATTAGAGAACAGGTTAAAGATATTGAAGGATTAAATACCGGTCCTGTTAAGTTTATGTATGACGGCTCCTTGGGAGGTAGAACTGCTGCCCTTAGAAAACCATATACCGATGATACAACAACTAAAGGGGGATTATTATTTGATACCGATAAATTAGAATCTTTAGTAGATTTAGCTTATCAAAATAATTTCCAACCTGCTGTCCATGCAATAGGAATCAAAGCTGTTGAAAATGTTGTAAAGATTTATATGAAGATGAAAGATAAGTACCCTAAAAAGAATTTAAGGCCTATCATCGTACATGCCTCTATGATCGATGACAAGCTTGCTGAAAAAATTAAAAAATATAACATTGTTTTATCTATTCAACCAACATTTATTAGTTCAGACTATAAGTTTGCTGAAAAAAGACTCGGTAAACGCAGAGCAAAGTTACTTTACAGAATGAGGAGTTTAATTGAAAAAGGTATCAATCTTGCGGGAAGCTCTGATGCCCCTGTGGAAGATATCAATCCATTACTGGGAGTTTATGCAAGTGTTAAAAGAAAAGATCACAAAATGAAAGCCGAAGAAAGCTGGATACCTAATGAAATTATAGGTATTAAAAAAGCCCTGCAGTTATATACTACAGGACCGGCATTTCAATCTTTTGATGAAACTATTAAGGGCAAAATTAAAAATGGTTATCAGGCCGACTTTATAACTTTCAATAAAAACCCCCTTGAATTAGTACCTGAAGAACTAATTAATTTAAAAGTACAACAGGTTTTTAAAAGTTCTAAATTAGTGTTTGAAAATTAAAGTGAACTTATATAATGTTTATCAATATAAGGTGAAGTCATTGCTTTAAGCATTGCTCCATAGTTTAATTTAAACTCAATTTCACTACCAATTTGTAATTCTCGTTTAGCTTCAGTCACATCACATAGTAGATGGTCACTGCTTGCCCCTAAAATCTCTACACCTTCCAACATGGGTGTCATACCATCTATTTTAACATCATGCCTTCCAACAGCCAAAATAGCCCTTTTTATAACTCCTTTATCTTCAAACTCCGGTTTGTTGCCAAACGCATCATGACCGGTTTTTCCTGTTGGTGCTGATGGTTTTTCTTTTAACTCAATTACCTCAGCAGAAAGAATAATATTATTACTATTTAAAAATGGTATTTCTCTTTGGTGAGTAATATCAGTTCCCTGAATTAAGCCTTCACCAACTCTTAGATTGTTTATACCTTCTGGTAGTTCATCTCTTTCAAGTAAGATAGTTGTTGCTGTATTACCACCAGATATTACTTCTAATTTATAGTTTAGTTTTTCTTTAATTTCTTTTTTAAGATCAATTAATATTTTAGTATTATCTTTTGTAGGTAATACTCCACCATAACAACCTACATTTGTACCAATACCAATTACATTGACTCCCTCAATTTCAATAGCATCTTTCATAAAACCAATTAAATCTTTAACTAAAACCCCTTCTCTTAAATCACCTACATCAACCATAATAATAACTTTTTGTTCTGTTTCATTTTTAATAGCCTGACGGCCGATACTCTCTAATGTAACTAATTCAGAGTTTAAACTAATATCCACATATTTGATAAGTTCTTTTATTTCGGTTAACATAGGTAGCCTCAATAAAACCATTTCATTATCAAATCCTACTTCTCTCATCTTTATTATATTTTCAATCCTGGAATCACCCAGGGTTGTTATTCCACCGGCTACAAGAGCATTAACTATTCTTAGATCACCTGCTCCTCCTTTAACTACTCCCGTGATATCTATTCCTTTTTTATCACAACGTTTTTTTAATAAACGTGCATTTTGTTCGATATCATCTAAGTTAATATTTACTTTGGGCATTTTTTTCATAATATATCCCTTCCCCACTTATTTAATTATTAACAATTTTTATTATATTACATTCTATATTTATCTTCAACATTATCACCAACTGGAATACTTTTTGCATAATAATATATTGGTATTTAATTTATTTTTATATATATAAACTAGGGGGTATAAAATGCGTGATTATAAAAAGATTGACTTATGGAGTGATGTAAGTAAAAAAGATTGGAATGATTGGAAATGGCAGGTTAAAAATAGAATTACAGATATAGATGCACTTCAAAAAATAATTGATATTAATGAAAAAGAAAAAAAAGAAATTACTTCTTCCTTAAATAAATTAAGAATGGCTATTACTCCATATTATGCAACTTTAATGAACTATGATGACCGTAACTGCCCAATACGAAAACAGGCAGTTCCCACTGCTAAAGAATTAAATCTTGGTAATGCAGATATGGAAGATCCATTACATGAAGATATAGATTCACCTGTACCTGGTCTTACACATAGATATCCTGATAGAGTTCTGCTTTTAATTACTGACCAGTGTTCAATGTACTGTCGTCACTGTACTAGAAGAAGATTTGCGGGTGTAACTGATAAAGCTATGCCTAAAAGCCAAATTGACCAGGCAGTTGAATACATAAAGAATAATGAACAAATCAGAGATGTGCTTTTATCAGGTGGAGATGCTCTTTTAGTATCCAATGATAAGCTAGAAAGTATCATTAAAAAATTAAGAGCTATTGATCATGTAGAAATAATTAGAATTGGATCTAGAACACCGGTTGTTATGCCACAAAGAATTACCGACGATTTAGTTGAAATGTTGAAAAAATATCATCCGATATATTTAAATTTACAGTTCAACCATCCCAAAGAAATCACACCAACTGTGAAAAAAGCTATTGAAAAACTAAATTATGCCGGTATTCCGGTTGGTAATCAAACAGTCTTACTTAAAGGTATTAATGACCAACCTACAGTTATGAAAAAATTAGTGCAGAATCTATTATATATAAGAGTAAAACCGTATTATCTATATCAGTGTGACCTTTCAAAAGGTATTGAACATTTTAGAACTACAGTCAGTAAAGGTATCGAAATAATAGAATCATTAAGACAGCATACCACAGGTATGGCTGTTCCCACTTATGTAATCGATGCACCAGGTGGTGGTGGTAAAATACCAGTAAGTCCACAGTATATGATTTCACAGGCTAAAGACAAAGTCATTTTAAGAAACTATGAAGGTAAGGTCTATGCCTATACAGAACCAGGTTATGATAAATCTGAACATCGAGGTGATAAGATAAACCGCGGTGTCTCGAAATTGATTGATGATGACAGTTATACAATTAATAATTAAAGGAAAAAATCAAATAAAAGCATATAAAAAACTCCCCTTTAATCAGCAAGATTAATTTCAAATTTCTCAATTTAAGGGGGGTTTTTATATGCTTTTTATTAAAATACTTTTATATCATCACTAATTATTAACTCTGCCTCTGTTTTATTAACCACTTCTTTAACTGTTGTACCTTCAGCAATTTCTTTTAATAATAAGCCCTGTTCTGTAACTTCCATTACTGCCAGTTCAGTTACTATCAAATCAACTTCACCTTCAGCAGTAAGGGGAAGGTTACATTCCTCTTTTATCTTCGAACTTCCACTTTTAGTTTGATGGATTATAGCACAGATTACCCTTTTTGCTCCAACGGTTAAATCCATTGCACCTCCCATACCAGGTACAAGTTTTCCTGGTATCATCCAGTTAGCAATATTACCTTTACCATCTACTTGTAGAGCTCCTAAAACTGTCATATCGAGATGTCCACCTCTTATAATATTAAAGGACATAGCTGTATCAAAAAAACTTCCCGTATTTTTAATAGTGGCATGTTTCCCACTTGCATTAATTATATCTTTGTCTTCAAAACCTTCTTCAGCTTCCTTATCAAGGCCAATAAGTCCATTTTCAGAATGGATTGTTACTTCAATATTTTCAGGTATGTAATCACACACTGAGGTTGGAATACCAATTCCTAAGTTAACTACATCTCCGTCACTTATTTCTCGGGCGATTCTTTGAGCAATTTTATTTTTATTTTGAGACATTTTTTCACCCTTTCTTATCTGCAGCATATAAGAACTATTATTAAAAACAAATTAGAAAGATATCTATAAAAATATATGTTAATTTATACTTTTCTACATTTCCGATTGAATAATATAATCTGTAAAAATATTAGAAGTCATAATATTATTATTATCTAAATCACCATTATCTACTATTTCTTCAACCTCTACAATAACTTTATCAGCAGCCATTGCCATAATAGGATTAAAGTTTCGAGCAGAGTAACGATATATTAAATTACCGCTCCGATCTGCTTTCCATGCTTTGATTACTGCTAAATCAGCTCCAATTGGTGTTGCTAAAATATATTCTTTACCATCTACCTTTAATTTTTTCATTCCTTCTTCTGCTTTAGTACCAATTCCTGTTGGAGTTAAAACTCCTCCCAGTCCAGAACCTTTACATCTAATCTGTTCAACTAAAGTTCCTTGGGGAATGAGATCTACATCTAATTTCCCACTATTCATCTTATCACCAATATCAGGATTAGTACCAATATGAGAAGTGATTATTTTATTAATATTGCTATTTGCTAAAAATTTACCCTTACTTTTATTATTATATCCGGCATCATTTACAATTACAGTAAGATCTTTTAAGTTAAGCTTATTTATATGTTCCAAAATAGTTTCAGCAGTTCCACAGTCTAAAAAACCACCAATCATAATCCTCATACCATCATTAAATAGTTTATCAATCGAGTCTAAGCTAACAACCTTATCCATTGACAGCCTCCTTACTTTCCTTTAAAATCAGGTTTTTCTCTTTTTATAAATGCCTGCATACCTTCTTGTTGGTCATAAGTACTAAAACAAAGTCCGAAAAGTTTTGCTTCATAATCAAGTCCACTAGCTTGATTAGAATCATGTTTGAAGTTTATTGCTCTTTTAGCCATTTTAACTGCAGAAGGTGAATTGTTCATAATTTCATAAGCTATTTCTTCTGCCTTATCATCTAATTTATCTAATTTAACAACATGATTTGCTAGATTAATTTCTTTTGCCTTTTTACTATCGATAGTTCTACCGGTGTATATATACTCTTTTGCTAATCCTTCACCTATTATCTTATTCAGTCTTTGGGTTCCACCAAACCCTGGGATAATGCCCAAACCGACTTCAGGCTGTCCAAACTGCGCATTTTCACTTGCTATTCTTATATCACAGGCTAATGCTAGTTCACATCCTCCACCTAAAGCATGCCCATTTACTGCTGCTATAACAGGGATTGATAACTTCTCGATTTTATCAAAAACTTTTTGACCTAAAGAAGCAAACTCTTCTGCCTGAATAGGATCCATTTCAGCCATCTCTTTAATATCAGCACCTGCTACAAAAGCTTTTTCTCCTTTACCTCTAATTATTAGTACACGTAAACTTTTATCTTTAGCTATCAAATTAATTATTTGATTTAATTCTAATAAGGTCTCTTGATTCAATGAATTTAATGCTTTCGGTTTATTAATTATTATATATGCTTTATTATCTTCTTTTTTGAATTCTATATTTTTAAATTCCATATTATAACCCTTCTTTCTTAATATTGATAAAATCCTTCTCCAGTTTTTCTACCTAACTGCCCTGCTCTAACTTTCTTTTTAAGCAGTGGTGCAGGTCTGTATTTAGGATCACCGAACTCATCCTGTAAGGATTCCATTATTGATAGACAAACATCTAAACCAATTAAATCTGCCAATGCTAAAGGGCCTAATGGATGATTAGCTCCTAATCTCATAGCAGTATCTATATCATTTGGTGAAGCAATATTTTCCTCAACTAAAAAGATTGCTTCATTTATCATTGGTATTAGTAATCTATTTACTACAAACCCGGGTGATTCATTTACTTCTATTGCTTTTTTTCCTAATGAATCAACAAAAGATCTTGCTTTTTCAAAAGTATCATCACTCGTTATTATATTTCTGATTAACTCAACTAGTTTCATAATAGTTACCGGATTAAAGAAATGTATCCCTACTACTTTTTCCGGTCTACCGGTGACAGTTGCTAGCTCCGTGAGGCTTAAAGCAGAGGTATTACTTGCTATTATTACATCCTCATTTAATGTGTCATCCAATTTTTTAAAGACCTGTTTTTTAATCTCTTTTTTTTCAGGTACAGCTTCAATTACTAAATCAACATCTTTTATATCATCATACTCAGTAGTTGTTTTTATTCTACTCATTATTAGTTCTTTATCTCTTTTATTTAACTTATCTTTTTTTATTGCACGGTTAATATTATTCTCAATTGTATCTATACCACTTTTGAGTAACTCTTCACTCAAATCAACTATAGTTACTTTATAACCCGCTGTAGCGATAACCTGTGCTATACCATTGCCCATTGTTCCTGCTCCAATTACTGCTGTTTTATTCATAAATTTATTCCTCCTTTTTAAAATTGTCCTAACCATTATTAATTAATGCAAAAACCATTCCATATTAATTATAACTTATTTTTAGAAAAAAATAAAAAATCCCGGTAAAAAAACCGGGACTTGAGAAGTTATTATATTTTACTTAATATCGATTTTTTTCTTTCTAGTGACTGTTACTTCTTTTTTGGGTAGAGATATTTCTAAAATACCGTTGTTATATTCAGCTTCTACTTCATCCTCTTTAATATTTTCAATATAGAAGCTTCTGTGATAACTTCCTTTTCTTCTTTCTCTACGAATATATCCTTCACTTTCTTCTTCCTCATAATTTTCATTATTGGCAGTGATTGTTAAATAGTTATCTTCCATTTCAACTTTGATATTATCTTTATTCATCCCAGGGAGTTCAGCGTCTATAATATATTTATCGTCTATTTCTTTAACATCTGTCCTAAAACCTATCTCAGAATGTTCCCTCACATTGTTAAAAAAGCTATTCCATAATGCATCAAACGGATCCTCACTTCTTTCAGTCATCTTATTTTCACTTCTACGACTTGGAATTAAATCAAACATACAGACACCTCCTGAATTTTTTTGTCTTTATTTGACTTTTTGACTTTTATTGACTTTCTGCTTATTATTATAATCATTTTTTCTAAAATTTCAAATACAAAAAATCGGCAATAATTTTACTTACTGCCGATTATTATATATTATATTAATATTTTTTTGATTAACTTAAGTTTACTTTATTTTTCTTTTTTAAAAATTTCATGATTCTATCAGTGTCTGAGTTTATTATATCATCGTTTGAAATAATACCATCACCGATTATTGGTTCTAAAGAACTCAAATTACCGACCATGTCTTTATAATGAGCATCACTGTTCACAGCAAGAATATTACCATTATCTAAAGATAGTTCAATTAACTTCCTTGTTAACTCTCTATTTCCTCTACCTTTATTAGCTTTATGTGAGCTGGCATTAATTTCTAGTATTACATCATGTTCTTTTGCTGCTTTAACTACCTCTTTTAACTCTAGCCTATTAGACATACTTGCTGGATGAGTTATCATATCAACTAAAGGATTTTTAATTGCATTGATTGTAGCTTTTGTATGTTCCTTTTTTGTTGTATTGGTATATCCAGTATTCATATGAATTCCACAGGCGATAAAGTTAAGATGTCTAAAAAATCTTCTGCTTAAGTCCAGTGATCCATCATTTAAGATGTTTGCTTCAATTCCTCTTAATACCCTTACTCCATTTATCATATCAGGAAGAACACCCAAATTATTAAAGTAATTAAAGTGAGTTCCTCCGGGTAATGCCGGCCCGTGATCTGTTAGTGCTATCATTTTTAAACCTTTTATCTTTGCCTCATTGGCTAGTTCATCTATTGTAGAATAAGCATGTCCACTAAATGTAGAATGGACATGCAAATCTGCTTCTATTTTTATCAATATATTCACTCCTATTTTTTTATTGTATAGTTATTATTCATCTTCATGTTTCCTTTTGATTTTTTCTTTAAACTCAGAAGCTTTTTCAGCTTGTTCTCTTATTACTTCTTGAACTTTTTTGTGCACTTCTTCTGCTGGTCTATCAAACATAATCTCTATTGCTTCATCTATTTTACCAACTGAATAAAGATGAAACTTGTCATTTTTTATTTTTTCAATAACTTCTTCATTTAACATTAGATTATCAATATTTTGTTTGGGAATTGCAACTCCTTGTTTACCATTTAATCCTTTTTCTTTGCATACTTTATAGAATCCTTCTACCTTTTCATTTACTCCACCTATTGGTTGGATCAGACCTTTTTGATTCATTGAACCGGTTATTGCAATATCCTGTCTGATAGGAAATTCTGAAATTGATGAAAGAATTGCAATTAATTCTGCAGCAGTAGCACTATCTCCATCAATTCCACCATAACTTTGTTCAAATGCTAAAGAAGCATTTAAACTTAGAGGAATATCCTGGGCGTACTTATTACCTAAATATCCCGAGAATATTAATACAGCTTTATTATGGATACTACCGCTCATCTCTGCTTCTCTTTCAATATTTATTACTCCATCCTGCCCTAAAAAGGTCTGGGCAGTAATCTTTGCCGGTCTACCAAATGAATACTGTCCGGTCTGGTAAACTGATAGTCCGTTTATTTGACCTACTTCTTTACCTTTGACATCTATTAAAATATGATCTTTTTCAATTCTTTCCTGTATTTTTTCTTCTATTAGATTAGATCTTCCAACCTTTTCATCAATAGCCTTTTTAACATCTTCCCTTTGAACTAAGTCATGGTTGTTTACTTCCGCTATTGAATTAGCCTCATAGATAATTTCTAATATTTGGTTGAACTTAGCCGTCATTTTATCTTTATATTGAGATATTCTGCTACTATATTCTATTACCTTTGATACCGCTCCTGTTGTAAAGTGGTTAATATTATCATTTATACAAACTGAAGAGATAAATGAAGCAAAGTTTTGCATGTTTTTTTTACTTCTCTCCATTTCATAATCAAAGTCTGCTCTTATTTTAAAGAGTTTCTTGAATTCTTCATCATAATTGTACAAGAGCTGATATAAATGGGGATTACCTATTAAGATAACTTTTAGATTAATAGGAATTCCTTCTGGTTTTAATCCACTAATTGGAACCGAACGATACTGTTCACCTATATTTTCTACAACAATCTCTTGGTTTACTAATATCCTTTTTAATGTCTCCCAAGCAAAGGGTTTAGTTAATAAATCCTTTACATTTATTATTAAATAACCGCCATTAGCCTCATGAACTGCTCCACTTTTAATCATTGTAAAGTCAGTTGTTAAGGTACCAAACTGACTTTTGGCTTCAGTTTTACCAAAGAGATTATAGTAAGTTGGATTGTGTTCAAAAATAACAGGTGCTCCCTTTAACTCTTTATTATCAACAATTAAATTTACTTTATATCTAATAAAAAATGACTCATCATCATTTTGAATAAACATATTAGCAATATTTTGTTGGGAGTCATCATCATCCTTAAATTTGTCCAAATGCTGAGTTATATCATATTTAACTTTTTCTAGATACCCTATGATTTCTTCAACATCATCATACTTTCCTTTTAAACTCTCAATGCGAGGCTCAATTACATTAAGACTTAGCTTTTTTTCCATTTCTTCTAACTTTTTTTGTGCTTCTGATTTAATTTCTCTAATTTTTCTCATTTTCTTTTCTAGCTCATTTTGAATTTTTTGACTTTTTTTCCTTAAAGTGCTTTTTTTCTCATCACTCAGTTGTTGAAAAGTGTCCTGTTTTATGATATTCCCATCTTCATCAATAGGAACCGGAACTGTTCCTTTTGCTGTATTTTGTAAGGTAAAACCTTCTTTATTTATCTCTTTATCAAACTCTTCCATTATTTTATTTGATTTTTCCTGATAGCGGCTCATTATCTTATTTCTTGCTTCATCATATTCTTCTCCTTGAAAAACTTCAGGAATTTCTTCTTTTAGATCTTTAATAATATTTTCCATATCACTATCAAGTCGAAGACCTGTTCCCGGAGGTAACTTCAAAGCCCTTGGTTTTTCAGCATTATCAAAATTAAAAACATAGCATAAATCGTGAGGGACTTCTTTTTTATCCGCTTTTTTATTAGCTATTGTTTTTGCATAAGTTGATCTACCTGAACCTGTAACTCCTGAAATATAAATATTGTAACCATCCTGATTTATTCTCATTCCCATATCGATGGCATCCACTGCCCTTTGTTGTCCTATGATACCATTTTCAAAAGGTTCAATTTCAGCTGTAGATTGAAATGAAAATACATCTGGTTCACAACAGTACTTTAATTTATCTTCAGAAATCTTATATTTATCTGCCACTTTTGTCCACCTCCACTTTATTAATTAAATTATACCATAGGTAGCAATACAAATTAAAGTTTTAAAATTTCTATCTAATTCACAAAAATCTTAGTGTAAACATAAAAACCCTATCTGGTATAACAGATAGGGAAGGGGTGTCATAGTTATTAAAATTTAATTTTAATACAATTTAAGAACAATTATTTATCTTTTATTTTCGATTTCAAAGATAGTATAACATAATTATTTACCTTGTGCAAGTATTCACAATAATTTTTTAATATTTTTCCCTTTTTTTCTTTTCAAACCCCTTTTTTCTTAAAACAATGAGCTTTTATTTGCTTTAAGATACTTACCATTTCCCCTAAATCCTCGATAAGATCCTCTGTTAATAATAATATTCCCTCTACTTATTGTAGTAATTGGATAACCTTTGACTTCTATATGATCATAGGGACTATATCCTGCACTTGAATGTAGATATATACTGTTTAGCTTCCTTACTTTTTCAGGATCAAAGATTACTATATCTGCATCAGTACCCTCTTTTAAACTTCCTTTTTGAGGATATAGACCATATATTTTGGCTGGATTCTTTGATAACTTATTAACAATATCTACAACATTTAGTCCTTTTTCTCTGCCGAAATTATAGATTAATGGTAATAAAGTTTCTGATCCGGGAATTCCAGGCAAAATATCAAAAGCATTATTCCCTTTTTGCTTTTGTTCTTTTTTAAAAGCACAGTGATCAGTTGCAACAACATCTATATCATCATTAACTAAACCATTCCAAAGGCTTTCATTATCTTCTTTAGTTCTCAACGGTGGTGTCATAAAATATAGATAACCGTCTTCTCTATTTAGAAAACTCCTATCTAATAAAAGGTAATGCGGAGTGGTCTCTGCATGAATGTTTACTCCTTCAGATCTTTTTTTCTTTAAACTATTTAAACCTTTTTTTGAAGACAAATGTGCTATATATGCTGGTATTTCATGTATCTCTGATAGTTCAGCAATATTTTCTACAGCCATTGCTTCAGAAAGGTCTGTTCGTATATCTGGATGGTAACTGATATCTTTTTTACCTTCTTTTATATATTTTTTCTGGTTTTTTTCTATAATCTCATTATCTTCTGCATGAACTGTTGGTAAGAGTTTTAACTGTTTTAAAACTCTAAAAAGTTCATATAACTTTTCCTTATCAATTAAATAACCTTCTTCTCTATAAGTTGTAAATATTTTTATACTACTTATTCCTTCATCCTTAACTTCTCTTAACCACATAGCAGTATCTTGATCAAAATGAGTAACAGTTTGATGGAATGTATAATCAACTACTGAATCTCTGGCATCATGTTTTCTATCTTCTAATGATTTTTTAAAATTTTTATCTTGCTTGTGTTCATCATTAATATAGTCTATAAAAGTTGTCACACCACCAAATGCTGCTGATAATGATCCTGTATAAAAGTCATCAACTGTAACAGCGTCACGCGATTTTAATAAATAATGTGTATGAGCGTCTATCATTCCTGGAAAAACATAACAACCTTTAGCATCAATGATTTCACTTTCGTTAATTTCTTTTTGGGTAAACTCATCTTGTTTTGCTACTTTTTTAATAGTTTCATCTTCAATTAGTATATTAAGCATTTTTTCTTGACTGTCTATTATTACTTTACCGTTTTTAATATAAATACTCATCTAATTCCTCCTTTAAAAAATGTGTTTATAAAAGAAAAAGCCTATCTATATTTTAAGATAGGCCAGTGATTAAAAGTTTATTATTAATATTTTGTTCTTCTTTTAGTTAAAATAAAGATTGTTTCTTCTCCAATATTTGTTGCATGGTCTCCAATTCTTTCTAAGGATTTAGCAACATTGGTAAACTGAAATATTTGATTAACATTTTTTACATCTTCTTTTTTACTTAATAATTTTATGTTTTTATTATAAAGCTGTTCATAAATATTATCAACTCTTTCATCCTGACGGCAAGCCGCTTCAGCTAAATCAGCATTCTTTGTAATAAATGCCTCAAGAACAACATCAAGCATATCTTTAACGATGTTAGCCAATTCAGGAATCATAACCAATGATTGTAAATATGTTTCACCTTTCAATTCAAGCACAATCTCAGCTATATTTGTTGCATGGTCAGCAATTCGTTCTAAATCACTAGCAATTTTAACTAAAGCAATACTATATTGGGCATCACTCATGAGGGGTTTGTCGAGAGATAACAGTCTAGTAACTTCTTCTTCTATAGTAACCTGATAGTTATCCATAACATCATCTCGATTAATTACATCTCTGGCTAAGTCACCATCTTTTTCATCGAGAGCTTTAATAGCATTTTGTAGCATTTCTTCTGCGACTTCACTCATATTACTTAGATCATCCAGTAGTTGTTTTCTTTTTTCCTCATAAACCTGTTCCATATAGACAATTCAGCCCCTTCTATTAAAATATTTTCTCTTAATTATATATTCTCTATTAGGTAGTAAAATCCTCCCTAGATTATATACTATATTGATAAAGAAAATTATACTTTAAAACCATCTTTAAAAACAGTAATAAACTGTTTTAGAATCTTTTCTAATTCTTTTTCAGGTAATGGTAATTTGTTTTCACCTTTTTTTATCAAATCTAAATAAGTAAAATTATATTTTTTTGATACATATTCAATTAACACCATTGAAAATCTACTTATTAAAAACGATAAGAGTTCATCGTCAAGATCATTACGGATTAAATTATTTCTTTGACCTTCTTGAATATATTTATTAAAAAATTGATCTGATTTTTCCTTTAATTTACTGCTTATATTATCAAGTTCATCATTTGTTGTCTCATTAATTGCATTGATAATAAGCATTGAATATTTTGGGTTTGTAAGATCAAACTTAGCACCAACCAAGTGCATCTTCTTAATTAAATTAAATATCTTATCACTTTTTATATCAATATTTTCACTAATATAATTCAACTTTTTTTCACTTGCTAATTCTAATAAATAAAGATATAAAGACTTTTTATTATCAAAATACTGATACATGCTTCCTTTTGAAATATCAGCAACCTTAACAATATTATTTATAGATGCAGAATTATAATCATTCAAAGAAAATTCGTTTAAAGCAGCTTCTATAATTTTATTTCTTTTTTCTTCAGATAAATTTAAAAAAGTTTTTGATGGCATATTAATTCTCCCCTTTACGACCATATGGTCATAATTATATAATAATTATCTATTTATGTCAAAAAATTATCTTGACAACAAAATAAAGTTATGGTATTATATGACCAGATGGTCTTATGACCGTTTAGTCATAATCTAAAGGAGTGAATATTTATGTTATTTCAAGTAATCTGTTATATTTTAGCAACAACCGCATTAATCAAAGGTTTAACTGGTTTGTTTGCCCATGAAACTCTCTACGGGTGGGCAGAAAAACACTACTCTGAAACAAAAAAATCAGCTACTGTTCAAGTTATGGTAGCCTATGCGTTTATCATACTTATATTAACCTGGTATGCAACACTTTTTGACTATGTAAAGTACGGCTGGATAATCACAGTATTTATTTCTCTAATGTCCATAAAAACATTGACATTAATTTTTAAATGGGAAGAAGCGTCAAAAAAATTCGTAAAATTAATAAAAAGTGGAGGAGCCACCCTGTGGACTTTAGATATTATTGTTATTGTCTTAAGCATTATCTTTTATTCTTTAGGGTACTTCCTATATTAATTAGGTCGCCCTCCAGTTATTTTAACACATTTTGCTGCAACTTGATTCGCATAGACTGCTGCTTTGTTTAAAGTATTATTTTTCAAATAACTAGATATAAAGGCAGCAGTAAATGCATCACCTGCTCCTGTAGTATCTCCATTTTTTATTTTATCCTCTTGTTTTATAAAATTAATATTGTTAGTACTTCCTATATAACAGCCTTTTTTACCGTACTTTAGTACTACGTTTTTATAGTTATCTAATAGTTTCTTTACCACCTTTTCAGGTTTTGTCTTATTTGTTAAGGCCTTTGCTTCTTCTAGGTTAGGAAAACAAAAATCTATATTTTTAGTTTGTTTTAATAACTCTTTTACTCCATATCCTTTTATCATAGAATATGATGAAGGATCAAAAGAAATACTAATTTTTCTTTTCTGAGCTTCATTTATTACCTTTAAAGCAGTATCAACCATATTTTTACCACCAAAAAAGCTATATGCACCAATATGAAGATGTTTTATATCATCAAAAAAATCATCTATAATATCATTTTCTTTAAAGTCTAGATTAGCTTTTCGATCAGTTATCATCGTCCTTGCACCTTCTTTATCTAAAAGAACAACAATTCTTCCACTTTCTTTTGAACTTCTTAAATTAATATAGTCAATATCCGTATTTTTTATTTCTCTTTTTAAAAAATCTGATATAAAATCATTTCCTGTTTTAGATATTAATCTAACTGGTGTATTAAGGTAGTCTAACCAAAATGAAAAGTTAGCTGCAGAACCTCCACCTCTGAAGTTAATCTCAGAATCACTGTCAGTATCAAAGTTAAGTTCTTCTCTTAAATTCACAATTATATCTAAGTTAATATCTCCTATTACTAAAACCATTTTAGTATCTTTCCTTTAACTCTTTAGCAATTTTACAGCCTACTTCCAGATTGTTTTTCACAAGAGAAATATTTGCCTTAACACTTTCACCTTTAGTTTCATCTTTTATTCTTCCCAATAAGTATGGAGTAATTTCTTTTCCTTTGATATTTTTTTCATTAATCTCTTCAGTTAAAAGATTAATTATTTGCTCAAACTCACTTCTATCTAACTGGTCTTTTTGAAGAATTGGCACTGTAACTAAAATACCATTATCATTTTCTAATAAGTAGTTATAATTCATTATATCAACAACTTCTTTTTCATTATTAACTTTGTAATCTACTTTTAAACCACTTTCTCTTAAATAAAATGCAGGAAACTCTTCGGTTTTGTATCCTAATACCGGTACTCCTTTAGATTCTAATACCTCTTTTGTTTTAGGCAAGTCTAAGACAGATTTTGCACCTGCACAGACTACTGTTACCGGAAAAGTGGACAATGCTTTAAGGTCAGCAGATATATCAAACGTCTTCTGCGCTTCTCGGTGTACTCCACCAATCCCACCAGTTACGAAGACATCTATTCCAGCCAAATAAGCAATCTGCATTGTAGATGCAACTGTTGTTGCACCATTATAATTATTAGCTAAGATAACCGGTAAGTCTCTTAAGCTTGCTTTTTTTACATCTTTTGATTCAGCCACAAATTCTAATTCTTTTTTTGTTAAGCCTACCTTAATTTTGCCATCAATGATTGCTATAGTAGCTGGGGTTATACCATTATCTCTAGCTTGATTTTCTAGATTTTTTGCCAACTTAATATTATCAGGATAAGGAAAACCATGAGCAATAATAGTCGACTCTAATGCAACAACCGGCCTATCTTCCTTAAGAGCATTTTCTACTTCTTTAGAATAATCGAGTATATTTTCCATAAATAATCATCCTTTCTTTATTCCCATTTCCAAAATTTAATGGTGATAATTAAAGTAACTACAGACCAAACTGCTAGTATAAGTAAATTTCTAGACATTGCAACTCCAGATGGAATACCTACCATTGCCTCTCTTAAAGCATTACCCAAATAAGTTAATGGTAAAATCTTAACCACTGGTCTGACATAGGATGGCATAAACTCTATAGGGAAAAATATCCCTGATAAAAACAGCATTGGAAACTGAACAACCTGTACAATTCCCCGGCCGCTTTCCATAGAATTCGCAAATGTAATTAACATATATCCTAAACTAATAAAAGCAAAAGCTCCGATTAAGACAATTCCAAAAACTTTAAATAAGTTGCTTACAATTTGTACATCAAAAAGCCATCGGCCGATAAATATAATAAGAACTGTCTGCATAAGTGAAATTAAAAGTCTCATCAAAATCTCACTACTTAAAATAATATGTCTTGGAAGAGGAGTAACTCCTAGTCCTCTGATAATTTTCTTTTCTCTTAAATTCAAAAATTGAAATGAGCCAAATAATCCTAACTGCATAATTGCCATCGCTAATATACCTGGTAAAATATAGTCAAAATCACTTAATCTTTCAGTTTGGACCGGTTTGGATATTATATTAAAAAACTCTTCTCGATTGGTTAGTTCTCTTTCTATATTAAAAAAGACTTCTTTTAATGAAGATATCAAAATACTAGCTGAACCGCTTCTTTCATTATTATAAAATATTTCAATATTATACTCTTGAATATTATCTGTATCAATCTCTGGTACTATCATTACAAGTTCACGTCTTCCACTATTTAAGGCTTCTATTTCCTCGTTTCTTGTATTTGTACTCAAGTTAAATACAGGAACATTTCTTATAGATCTTTCAATAGTTTCATTTACCGGACTATCACCTTCAAAAACAAGTCCGATAGTATAACTTTGTTCACCTGAACCACCTGTAAATATTAAACCAAAAATAAAAACAAAAATAATTGGAAAGGCTATCAACCAAAACATACCACTTTTATCTCGAATTAATTCTTTAATGTTTGCAATAAATACTTCTTTAAAGATTTTCATCAGTATACACCCGCCCAGTCAGCTTTAAAAATACATCTTCTAAAGTAGCTTTTCTTATTAAAACATCGTCTAATTCTAAATTATGGTTTTCAAATAACTGAAAGAGGGATTTAAGAGATCTTTGTATATTATCTGAATATATTAAGACTTTATCATCCTTTTCCTCAAATGAAATCTTTTTATGCTCAATTGTCTCTACAATTTCTTCTTTAAACTTTTTATCAAACTCAACATCTTTAAATTCAATTATTTTGTCTTTGAAATACTCATTAATTAAACTTTCAGGGGAGCCCTGAGCAATTATTTTCCCCTTATCTATTATTACCAAATCATCACAAAGTTTTTCAGCTTCATCCATGTAATGGGTTGTCAAAAAAACAGTCTTACCCTGTTTTTTTAACTTTTTTATTACTTTCCAAAGGTTAATTCTTGCTTGTGGATCTAAACCTGTTGTAGGTTCATCTAAAAAGATAATATCCCCATTGCTGATTATAGCTAATCCTACAGCCAATCTATGTTTTTGACCACCCGAAAGTTTTTTTACCCATTCTTCTTTTTTTTCTACTAAACCAACTTGATTTAAAACTTGATCCACTTTAATAGAATCTTGATAAAAACTACCGAACATATTCAAGATTTCAGCTACCTTAAGACGCGGGAAAAGTGAGGGGGATTGTAGTTGAACTCCAATCTTTTTTTGTAGCTTTTTTAAACTTTTTTCCGGATCTAAGCCTAAGACACTAACATTACCATCATCTCTTTTATAAAGTCCAGTTAGAGTTTCAATGGTTGTTGTCTTTCCTGCACCATTTGGTCCTAACATTCCAAATATAATACCACTCTCTACATTAAAATTTACACCATCTAAAGCTTTTGTATCTTTAAAATATTTTTTTAAGTTTGATATCTCAATAACATTCTCTGACACTGATAACCACCTCACATATGATTATATCTATTACTCTCACTGTTATTAATTAAATATTATTTAACTATGTCCTTTTTAAATTTGCTATATTATTGATACTTTAAAAATTCAAGCTTTATATGTAATAATCTCTACTTCCTCTACAGTAACTAGACCCTCTTTAACCATCTCTTTAACAGTTGGAATTACCTCTTCTATTTTTTCTGCTTTATCAACAACTTCGATTACAACAGGAAGATCTTCTGATAACTGCCAGATATGATTACTTTTGATTCTACTATTTAAACCAAATCCCTCAATTCCGGTCATTGCTGTCGCACCAGCCAAGCCCCTCTCTTTAAACATTTTAATTAACTCCTGATAAAGAGGTTCATCATTATATAGGTCATTCTCTCCAATATATATTTTTAATATTTTCCCTTTTCCTTCCATATTTATCGCCCCTTATATATTAATCTTCTTTAGATAACCATTTTTCACCTGCAAACTTTATTCCGGCTGCACCAAGTGGTGCTGTAATTATAATTGAAAGGACTGCTATTGCTAATATTAATTCTCCTGACTTTACTCCTGCCGCCAGGGGAATAGCACCAATAGCTGCCTGAACAGTCGCTTTTGGTGTATAGGCAATAACACTAAAGATACGTTCTTTTAAGTTAAGGTCTGTACCATAGACAGATATTAAAACACCAATACTTCTTGCCATAAGTCCGACAAAGATAATTAAAAGACCAGCCATTCCTGACTCCCAGGCTAGATAGATGTTAACTTCAGCACCTACCAAAACAAAAAGCATTATCTCAGCAAAAACCCATATTTTGTTAAACTTAGAAGCCAACCTATTGCCGATAAGTTTATATCTCTCCTGAAGTACAAATCCAATTGTCATCACACCTAGTAATGCTGCTATGGGAACAAAATCTGCTAATATATCTTCTAGGCCTGTTAAAAGTATTGCAGCACTAAGTATTATTAATGCTTTTTTTGTATCCCTTATATGGTAATTTTTAAATATATATATTAATATAATAGCACTTATCACTCCCAATATTATACCAATTATTATTGAAAGTGGGACACTTATTAACTGAATTCCTACATTTAATGATTCACTGGTGTAAAATCCTAGAAATGTTGAAAAGACTGTAATAGCCATCACATCATCAACCGATGCTCCGGTTAAAATCAAGGTGGGTATCCCTTTATTGACTCCCCTGCCTTCATCAATTAAATTAAGCATCTGTGGTACAACAACTGCAGGTGATACTGCAGCAATTATAAATGCTAATATCCCAGCTTCAATAAACCCGAGATTAAATATATAGCTGGACACAATTAATATAGTGAAGCCTTCCATCAAACCGGGAATAAAACTAAGCTTAACTGCAGGAATACCTATTTTTTTCAAAGTCTTTCTTTCAATACCTAAACCAGCTCTTAATAATATAACTATTAGAGCTATTTTTCTTAAATCTGCTGAAATCATAAGAATCTCTTTACTTATTAAACCTAATCCATATGGTCCCAATAATATACCTAAAAGTAGCATTCCTAATAAACCTGGAAGCTTTAACTTTGTAAATATTCTATTAATTAATAATCCAAATACAATAATTACTGCCAAACTAATTGCCATCTATATTACCCCTTTCAAACTATTGAACGTAAAAAAACTCCTACCTAGATATATAAAATCCAGATAGGAGCCATTAATTACATCTTTAATGTAATGGTTAAAGGGGAGCTCCATCCCCTATATATTTATATCCTATTAATATTATTCTCGACTGTATGCTTTTCCTAATGAAGCCGGGAACTCCACTCTCTTTCTGAACAACCACATGATTACTAGTACAGAGATAAATGGTAACATTAATAAGAACTGATATGGTAGAACTGAAGATCCAAGCTGTTGTTGGAAAGAGATTACTTCTATTGCTGCAAAAATAAATGCACCAAGATAAGCTCTTTCAGGTCTCCAACTTGCAAATATAGCAATCCCTATTGCCATAAATCCTCTACCATTAGAAATATTTGTAGTATATGTTCCAGTAACAACTAATGGTAAATATGCTCCTGCCAAACCCATAAACATACCACCAATAATTGTAGTAACATATCTTCTTAGTGTTACATTGATACCTACTACATCTGAAGCTAAAGGATCTTCACCAATAGCTCTGGTCTCTAACCCAATTCTTGTATGATAGAAGATATAATAAGCAATTATAACTGCTATATATGTGAAATAAACCATGACATCCTGATTAAATATCGCAGAAACAATTGGAATGTTTGATATTCCTGGTATCGTTATCTCTGGCACTCGAGGTGCCTCAGGAGCAAACAACTGTACTCCAACTATTGTTTTATATAATAAATCAGATAATCCAGTACCTAATATTACCAATGTAATTCCTAATATGAACTGACTGATCTTTAAAGATTCGTGAATATATATCAAAATAAGTCCAAAAAGACCACCCATTAAAGCCCCTACTACAAAACCCATAAACCAGCTTCCGGTTTGATATGCCGCAATAAATCCTGCAGAAGCAGCCGCTAACATTATACCTTCTCCAGAAATGTTAAAAACTCCTGTTCTTCCACCGATTACAATTCCAAGGCTGGCCAGGGCATAGATAGTAGTATATGAAATTATCTGTGAAATCGTTTCAGTAAGTTGACCCACATCACCACTTCCTTTCTTTCGTTAAGTATAAAAGATTATTCAATGAAACTACCCCCAGCTTTTCTTCTCAATATAACTATTAGAAGTACTATAATTGCTTGAGTTAAAAATACAAGTTCTACGGGAACCTGTAATGTTCTCTGCATCGCATCTGCTCCAACAAGTAATATTGATATAAATAGCGCAGATATCGGTACACCTAGCGGATTACCCTGACATATAAGAGCAGTAAGTATTCCAAATATACCGTACTGAGCACCACTGGTTAAAGCGAAACCTTCAATAAGGCGGGAGTGTACTCCCATAACTTCTATACCTCCACCAAGTCCACCCATTGCACCGGCAATTAAGAAGGTAATCATTAATGTTCTTTTCATTTTAATTCCATAAACAGATGATGCATCAGGATTAAGTCCTGTTGCTTTTATTTCATAACCTAAAACAGTTCTGTTCATTAAAAAGTAAATTGCAAAAATAGCGATACCTACTACTACTATACCTAAATGGATCTGTCCGAATAATTTAGGTAGTATTGCAGCTTCTGGCAACCTTAGAGTCATCGGATGACCCGATAAAGGAGCCTTCCACGGTTCATTTGTCGCTATAAAGTTAACAAAATAAAATGCAATAAAGTTCAACATGATTGTTGAAATAATTGGGTTAATATTGTAATAAGCTTTTAAAAAGCCTGCAATAACAGCAAACAAAGCACCAGCAATCATTGCAACAATTAATAATGTCGGTATGAATATTACTGCAGGAAGATTAAATCCTGATAATGCTATACCTACAATCGCAGTCATTGCTCCACCAAATAACATCTGTCCCCATCCACCTATGTTAAAAAATCTAATTCTGAATGGGATTGCAAAGGCATATGTTGCAAATGTAAGCGGTATAAACTTCTTTAAAGTTTCAATAAATCCTCTTCTAGAGGTAAAAGAAGTAAAAAGCAGTGTTTGATATGCTTTTGGTATATTATATCCAAGTAGACCAATTATAGCTCCTGATATAGCAAATGCTATTAATAAAGCCAGGACATAAGGTTTAAAACCATTCCAAAATAATTGCCATTTAGTTTCTTCGATTGTTTTTTCTTCTACAGCCACTTTACTAACCTCCAATCATCTTAGAACCAATTTTATATTTATCAAACTGATCCTTTTCAAATATATCTACTATTTTTCCTTCATGAATAACACCTATTCTATCACTGACTTCCATTAACTCATCCAAGTCTTCGTTTATATACAAAACGGCGGTACCTTTAGATCTTAGTTCAACTAATCTCTTAAATACAAATTCAACTGAAGCCATGTCTAGTCCAGCTGTAGGACTATGAGTAACTAATAAATCAAGATCATTTAAAAGTGCCCTACCTATAACAACTCTCTGTATATTACCACCGGATAATTTCCCGATTCTTTTGTTTTCATCAGGTGTTTTAACCTGATACTCTTTTATAATATTTTTTGCATCCTGTTTTACTTTATCCCATTTAACTATTCCACTACTTTGATATTTTTTTTCTCTCTGGTGACCTAATAAAACATTATCTTTAATATTTCCAAGTCCTAAAATCGATTCTTTTTTTCTATCCTCAGGAATATAAGTTACATTTTTACTAAAAACCTTGTTGGTTGTTATGCCATTAATCTTTTCTCCCTTTAAACTGATTTCACCTTCTGTAATATTATTAGGATCTATAATTACTTCAGCTAACTCTTTTTGTCCATTACCTGAAATACCTGCAATACCAAGTATTTCTGCTCCATAGATATCAAATGTTACTGACTTTAAATCAGTACCATCTTTTTCTTTTGATTTAGCAGAAATATTATTTAAAGTTAATATTGGTTCCTTAGACTTTTCTACTTCCGGAACATCAATTATTGGAATTGCACTTTCGGTAATATCTATCTCATGAGTACCAAACATTAACTTAACTAAGTCATCTTTTGATGCTTTTTTAGTATTTAAAGTCCCCTGCATAACTCCACCAGTTAGCACACTGGCTCTATCACAAGCCTGAAGAACTTCTTTAATTTTATGAGTTATAAATACTATTGTTACACCATTATTAACCATTTTTTTAAGAGACTTTAAGAGTTGTTCAAACTCTTCAGCAACCAAAGATGTTGTCGGTTCATCTAAAATCAGGATATTTGCACCTCTATAGATTGCACGTATAATTTCTACCTTCTGTTTTATACCAGCCGGTAGATTTTTAACCTTAACATTTAATGGAAACTTAAGACCAAAGTCTTCTTGAAGTTCAAGTATTTTCTGTTCAGAATCTTTAAGTTCTAAAGTCATCTTATTTCCTTCAGTACCTAAAATTAAGTTTTCTAAGGCTGTAAACTCAGGTACTAATGTAGAGCTTTGGTGAATCATACCAATACCTTTTTTAATTGAATCAATTGGAGAATTAAATTCAACTTTTTCTCCTCTTATATATATTTCACCTTCATCTTCTTTATATAAGCCATATAACACATTCATTAGGGTTGACTTGCCTGCACCATTTTCTCCTAATAAACCATGGATTTCTCCCTCATTGAGGTCGAAATTTACTTTATCTAAAGCTTGTACTGAACCAAAACTCTTGCTTATATTTTTTGTTTCTAAAACTTTATTTTTATTAGTCATATTTCAAACTCACTTTCTTTTAAAGTATTTTTGATATTGTTTAAATACCAAGCAAGAAGGCATACATTCCATATCTAAATATATATAGCTGCCTGAAATCAATCAGGCAGCAATATATATTATCTTACTATTAATTTAATACTTCTGCATCAATTTCTAGATCGATTTCTGATAAGTTCTTTTCAACAACAATTTCGCCACTTGCAACTTTTTCAGCAATTCCTTTTATCCATTCATTAACTTCATCTGAAACGTTATCAACAGGAAGTTTTAGATAACGGGAACTTTCAGAACCATATTGCATTGGAATATGGTTACTTGTTTGTCCAGCTTGAATTCTTTCTATAGCTTCAAAAACAACTGGATTGTACATAAATAAATCTGATGTTAAGTGATGTTCTGGAGCTAAGTTATATTTATTTGTATAAGTTGTTGTAACATATACTTGTCTTTCAGCATCTTCAACTGCTCTAAACAGACCATAGTTACCTAGGTTTACACCACTAATAATTACATCTACACCTTGAGATATTAATGCTTCAGCACTTTGTTTTGTCTTTACTGGATCATTAAAGTCTCCAACATATAGATAACTAAACTCTATATCAGGATTGTACTCTGCAATAGCTTGGCCAATTGCATTTACTTCACCATAAGTGAAAGGAAGTTCTAATCCACCGATATATCCAATTTTATTTGCTTCTGTAATCCTAGTTGCTAAAGCACCTAAAACATAGAAACCAGGATAATAATTACGTTCTAGGAGAGTAACATTTGCCATTTCTTCATCTAGAGGGGCATCAGCTTCAATTATAAAAGCAACATCTGGAAACTGAGGAGCTACTTCAAATACAGCTTGATTAAACTGTGCACCGTGTGCCCAAATTATACCATAACCACTATCAGCATACTCACTTAAAACTCTTGCAGCATCAGGAACAGCTACTTGTTCTGAGTAAGAAACTTCTAAGCCTAATTCTTCTTCTACAGCTAACATTGTTTCATAACCAGTAGCATTATAGTCAGCATCCTGTATTGAACCCGGGAATAATATTGCCATCCTATCAAGATCTTGAGCATATACGCTGCCACCAATAAATACTAAACTAAATACCATCATTAAGGTAATTGTAAGAATTCCTGTAAATTTAATTTTGTTCATTTTTTTACCTCCTATTATTATTAACTCTAATTAACTTTTGAACTAACTTATTTTATATTGGCTGTCCACTCCCTCTCCTATTGGGTATTCTCCTATTATAACATATTTTATAATAATTTTCATTATAATAAAAATATTAATAATTTAGTGAAAATTTAGTAAATATACACAAAATTAAATATTATAATATACTAAGCTAATACCTCTTTGAATATTTTAACTGCTTCTAATATGTCATCTTCATCTACATCAAGGTGAGTAACTGCTCTTAGTTTATCATGTAAAACACTTAATCTTAGACCTTTGTCTAATAATTTTTCTGCAAATTTTTCCGAATTCCTCTTTTTAACTTTAAAAATAACAATATTTGTATCAACTTTTTCCGGATCTATTATAATATCCGGTAAATTGGATAATTGTTCTGCTAGTAATTTAGCATTATCATTATCCTCTTTAATCCTTTCAAGATTATTTTCTAAAGCATAAATTCCTCCTGCAGCAATTATACCAGCCTGCCTCATTGCACCACCTAATCTTTGTTTCCAGTATCGCGCTTGATTGATAAACTCTTTTGAACCAGCTAAAACAGATCCCACAGGAGCACCTAACCCCTTACTTAAATCAAACCAGATTGAATCAAAGTTTTTACTATATGTTTTTGCATCTATTCCAGTTTTCGCCACTGCATTAAATAGCCTTGCACCATCCATATGGGTTTTTAAACCTAATTTATGGGCTCGATCAGTAATTTCTTCAATTAACTCAAGCGGCCATATCCTACCTCCACCTAAGTTTGAGGTCTGTTCAATTGAAAGCAGTTTACTCTGTGGATCATGATAATCTTTAGTACGAACAGCCTTTTCAAACTGTTCAACTGTAAATATTCCATTTTCTCCTTCTAATGGATTAATAGAAGCTCCACTAATTACTGCTGTTGCACCTCCTTCATAATGAATAGGGTGTGCGCTTGCATCCATGATAATTTCATCTCCCGGATTACAGTGGACAGCAAAAGAAATTTGATTAGCCATAAGTCCTGAGGGAAGATAAATTGCTTCTTTTTTTCCTAAGATTTCGCTAGCCATCGATGTTAACTTGTTTACACTTGGATCTTCTAAAAGCTGTTCATCACCCACCTCTGCATTAGCCATAAAATCTCTCATTTCATTGGAAGGTCTTGTCGAAGTATCACTAAATAAATCAATTTTAATTTCCATATTTTCACTCCTCTTAAATTAATGTCAATATATATAAAAAAACCATACCTGCAAATACTGTTATAAAAATACTCCTTGAAAGATATGCAGTAAAAAATGTAGGTATTGCAGCTAATAAATAATTGTTCTGTAAAGAAATATCCACACTACCATCTGTAATAAAGAGGGTTGGCGCCAAAAGAGCTGCTAAAATTGCAGGTCCGACAAACTTCAAAATTCTTACCACTAAATCAGGTATTTTTACTTTTGAAAGCAAGGTAACCGGCAGCATTCTAGGTATATAGGTTACTAAAGTCATTCCTAAAATCATTAAGATATACTTATAATGCATTTTCTATCATCACCCCTAAGATTGAAGCAGCTACTGTGGCTATAATAATATTCCAATTACCGGGAATTAAAAAGTATAATATGATTGATAAAAGTCCTGCTAGAATTGATACCACTATATCCATTCTATCCTTAATCTGCATGATAAGAAGGATTATAAACATTGCCGGAAGCACAAAATCAATGACAGGTATCTCAAAACTTAAAATATAACTTCCCAAGATAACTCCAATTAAAGAACTAAAGACCCAGCCTAAATAAGCGCTTAATCCCATCGCTAAAAAGAATATTCCCTTGTTTTCTCTTTCTTCTTCTAATAATGTACTACCTAAAGCAAAAGATTCATCGGTTATTACAAAACCAATAAAGGGAAGTAGTTTAGAGGAAGTTTTTTTAAAGTGAAGACTTAAAGAAGCACTCATTAAGATATGTCTTAAATTAATTAAAAAGGTTGTCATAATAACTGGAATTACAGCAGCTTGAGCAGCCAACATGTTTACAGCAATTAATTGTGAAGAACCTGCAAATACAAAAACTGACATACCCACTATTAAATAAGGAGGCAGATCAGTGCCCAGTGCTAAAATACCATAACTTATCCCGATTGGTAGATAGCCTAATATAACTGGAATTGAATTTTTAACTCCATCTATTACAGCATTTTTGTAACTCAAAATAAAAAACTCCCTTCCCATTAATATTATAATTCGGGAAGGGCTATCTCAATTCCTTTTGCTTTTTCATTAATTTTTATATCAATATCATAAGCATGACCTAAATTGCTACCAGTCATAATCTCTTCTGTATCACCATCAGCCATGATTTTACCTTCTTTTACAATAATGACACGATCACAGTATTTCATTGCTAAATTAGGGTCATGTAACGCCATGATTACCCCAGTATCACTATTTTTAGTCAGCTTTTTTATCTCTCTCATTATCAAATTCTTGTTTTTAAAGTCTAAATGAGAAGTTGGTTCATCCATGATAAGATAACCTGTATCCTGCATTAATGCCCGCGCAATTAATACAAGCTGTTTCTCACCACCACTTAATTCATTGTACTGCCGATTTGCAAGATAACCAATATCTAATTTTTCAAGAGTTTGAAAAGCTTTATCAAAATCATCATCTGAAGGCATTTTACCAAAGCCTAAGTAAGGAGTGACGCCCATAGTAACTACATCAATAACACGATATGCAAATGCTACAGAATGTTCTTGTGGAACCATGCTTATAAAGCGGGCTACCTGTCTTTGATTTAACTGATCAAGGTTAGTCCCATCAATTTTGATCGTTCCATTATCCTTATTTAAAATTCCGTTCAAACATTTTAATATAGTGGTTTTACCAGATCCGTTAGCTCCCAGAAGGCAGGAAAACTCCTGTCGTCTGATATTGAAGTTTATATTATTGATTGTTTTGACTTTATTATATGAAAACTCTAAATTATTTACCTCTAACATATATTTCACCTTCTATTTCTATAAACTATCTCCACCTAATTCTTGATAGCTTTTACTATACAGCGTATTATAATAATCATCAATAATTTCTTGTAGGTTTAGATCATCAAATTTGGCTGGATATATTTTTTTAGCTAACCAGACAATACCTAAATAAGAAGATGGGCTTGGAAAGTCCCATGGTTCAACTTGAGATGGAAACCTAAATACATTATCATTTTTAACAGCTTTAAGTTCTTGTAGTTCTGGTCTGTTTTTTAGTTCTTCAACTGTTCCGCTATAGTATTGTGATACTACTATATAATCAGGGTTCCAGTTGATTAACTCCTCAAGAGAAGTTTTAATAAAACCTGATTTAACTTCTTTAGCAGGGTTAATTCCACCAGCCATTTCTATCATACTGGTCTGCAGCATATTTTCACCAACTGTATCAAATAGGTCGGAGTTGGCAAAATATACTTTCTTTTTATCTTCAATTTCACTGGTTATTTCTACAATTTCTTTAATTTCATTATACTTACTTATTACTAAATCAGCTCTTTTTTCGACTCCAAGAGCCTGACCTAAAATTTCTGTAGACTGTTCAATCTGCTTATAGCTTTCTGGAATGATAATAACAGACGCAATACCAAATTCTTCTAACCTTTCAGCAACATCTGGACCTTCATTGTGGGGAAATAAAATAACTAAGTCAGGATCTACTTCAATAATCTGTTCCAGATTTAATCCATTTCTTTTCGAACCCACACTTGGTAACTTATCTCCATCATATAATTTACTAAATAGAGATATCCTATCAAAACTCATATCTGCTGCTACTAATCTATCCTGAACATTTAGGGCAAATACAAACTGGGTAGCAGTTCTATAAGTAGTTACAACCCTATTTACTTCATCCGGTAGTTCAACCTCACGACCTGCCATATCTGTAATAACTCTTTGTGCAAATATGCTTGTTGAAGCCATCACACTTATTAATAAAACTAATGTTAATATAATAAAAATTCTTTTAATATTAACTGTCATATCTAATTTCCTCCTAATTTTATTTGTTGTCGTTATTCTTAACCTCATATAACGTTTTTAAAAAAATATTTAGCTATTAAGTTCTTTTATCAACTCATTAGTAAAGTATTTTTCTTCTAGTTTTGACATCTCACTGACTGCTTCCTTACGAAACTTTAAAAAAGTAATCATAAGTAGCCTACCTTTAGTAGTTAAAGTTGAACCTCCACCATCTGAACCGCCGACTTGTTTTTCTAACAGCTTGAATCCAAGTTTTTTCTCAAGTTTATCAATAAGCTGCCAAGCCTGACTGTATGACATATTTATTTCAGCGGCTGCTTTACTTAGAGATCCTAATTTATCCACTAAATACAGAATATCAGCAGGACCGTCTCCAAATAATTTTTCGTTTTCTTCTTCTAACCACAGTTTATAATTAAGTTTCACAGAAACCATTCCTAACTGTATTTATCTTTATAATAAAGGTAATCATCATAATAGTCAAGGTCAATTATTACTTTATCGTTTTCAACTGAATAGTGTTTTACTATATCTTTATGACTATCCAAAAAAGGTTTTAATCCCATACGGCCTTCTAATTTTTTTATATCAGAAAGATATTTAGTACTAATAATTACAGGGTGACCTGGTTTTTCATTATAAACTGGCATCATAATTTCAGCAGATATATCTTCAAATCTCTTAATAAGATTATCAAATATATCATGTGTTATCAATGGTTGATCTCCTAAAAATATTACGAGATATTTTGTGCTTTTTGACAAATGTTCAATACCTTTTTTTAAACTTGTACTCATACCCTCTTTATAATCAGGGTTTTCTTTTATAATAATCCTTTTATCACTGTTATATGAAATCTTATCTTTAACCCGATTAGCTTCTGCTCCTAGAACAATTCTAATCTCATCGTCAATATACTTACTTTCTAGAACATTATCAATTACAGTTTCTAATATTGTTTTTTCTTTCCAGGGAAGTAATTGTTTTAATTTACCCATTCTATCTGCCTCACCGGCAGCTAAAATTACTGCTGAATACATAAAATCACCTTCATTTTAAAGGGAGGGTTAAAAACCCTCCCAGAATTTTATGTTTGTTTTACAACCATAAGAAATAAGCTACAAATACTACTCCAAGAGTATATACTAACCAATGAACATCTTTACCCTTACCTGTAAATAGTTTAACTAAAGGATAAACTATAAATCCTAAAGCAATACCATTTGAAATAGAATATGTTAAAGGCATAGCAATCATTGCTATAAAAGCCGGTAGAATTTCAGTAAAGTCATCCCAATCAAGTTTAGTAACATTAGACATCATCATAGTACCAACTATTATTAAAGCAGGCGCTGTAGCTGCTGCAGGTACTAATCCTACTAATGGTCTAAAGAATAATGCTAAAAAGAATAAGATTGAAACTACTACACCAGTAAGACCTGTTCTACCACCTTCAGCTACACCAGAAGCAGATTCAATATAAGTTGTAACTGTACTTGTACCAAATAAAGCACCACCGGTTGTACCGATCGCATCAGCTAATAGAGCATTACTAGCTTTTGGTAAGTTACCTTCATCATCTAAGTAACCTGCCTGTTGACTAACACCGACTAAAGTACCAGCGGTATCAAATAAGTCAACAAATAAGAATGATAATAAAACACCTATCATACTTAGTCTTAACGCAGAAGCTATATCTAATTCAAATAGAACTTCTCCCCAGTCACCCATACTAGGCATTGCAAAAAATCCACTGAATTCTGGAGTAACACCATTTGTCCATCCAAAAGCAGTTGCAATTAAGATACCCCAAAGTAGTGCACCTTTAATTTTTAAAGCATATAAAATTCCAGTAATAATTAATCCAATAATGGCAACTAAAGCTGGTCCAGACATAATATCACCCATAGAAACTAAAGTAGCCTGATCAGCCACAACGATGCCAGCATTTTGTAATCCAATAAAAGCAATAAATAGACCAATACCTGAACTAATACCTGTTTTTAAACCCATCGGTATTGAATTTACTATCATCTTCCGTACTGGAGTTACACTTAAAATAATAAAAATAACACCTTCAATAAATATTATACCTAAAGCAGTCTGCCAGGTCACCCCCATACCTAATACAACTGAATATGCAAAGAATGCATTAAGGCCCATACCTGAAGCTAAAGCAAAAGGATAGTTAGTTAAAAATGCCATTGCTAATGTACCTAGAATAATACCAGCAATTGTTGCAATGAAAACCCCATTAAAAGGCATTCCTGCATCACTAAGGATTGTTGGGTTAACAAATATTATATAAGCCATTGTCATAAATGTAGTAAATCCAGCAATAACCTCAGTTTTTACATCAGTATTGTTTTCTTCTAATTGAAATACACTTTCCAGAACGCCCTTATTATTCATCTCACTCATTAAATTCCCTCCTTGTAATTAATATGAAATACTTCAAATAAAATAAATGATAATCAAAAAATATTAAAGCTGTATAGCTACTATCCCCCTACTAACACCTCCTCTATGCTTATTTATCTACTCCAAGGGACACAAACCTATTTTCATCAATATCAAATAAACCTTGATCGGTTATTTTCAAAGAAGGAATTACTGGTAAAGCCATAAAAGATAAAGTCATAAACGGACTCTGTCTAGTAACTCCCATTGAGTATACTTTCTCTTTCATCTTTTTTAATCTTTTAGCAACTGCTGGAATTGAATCTTTTGACATAAGTCCAGCTATTTCCAGTGGTAAACAGTCAATAAGTTTTCCATTTTCTACAACAGTAATTCCACCCTGTAATCTTTCTATCTCCTTAACTGCTTTATACATATCTTTTGAATTAAGGCCGACTACTATTATATTATGTGAATCATGACCAACCGAAATAGCAATAGCTCCTTTTCTTAATCCAAATCCTTTTAAAAGACCCAGGCCAACATTACCTGTCTTTTTATGACGTTCTACAACACTAATTTTAACTAAATTGTTTGCAACAAGATTATCAATACTAACCTTTTTATCAAATTCAATTTCTTCTTTACCAGTTACAATCTGATCTTTAATTAAATTAATTACCCTATATTTTTTATAATCCGGTAAATCGAAGTCTTTTGTTTTTATTTTCCCAATATTTATTGACTTATATATTTTTTCCGATTTTCCTTCTTTTATTTCCGGTAAATTAACAATTAAACTTTCATTTTCTGCCACTAAGCGCCCATCTTTAAAGACTTTTTGCACATTAAAATCCTTTAAATTATCTAATATTACAAGGTCTGCTTTATAACCTGGAGCTATTGCTCCAACATTTTTCAAATTTAAAGCTTTAGCTGAATTTAATGTTGCAAGCTTAATTGCTCTAAGTGGTGATATCCCGTTTTCTATAGCTTTTTTAATCACAAAATTTATGTGTCCATCTTCATAAAGATCTCCCGGATCTCTGTCATCAGTAGCAAATAAAAACCTAGATAAGTTTTTATTATTTATAGCAGGTAACAAGCTTACTAAATCTCTCGTAACTGAACCCTCGCGAATCATTACATACATTCCCCTTGCTACCTTCTCTATTGCCTCCTGTTTAGTAGTACATTCATGGTCTGCCATAATTCCACCTAAAAGGTATGCATTTAAATCTTTTCCACTTACTCCCGGAGCATGTCCGTCAATAAATTTGTTACCAATCATATCAATTTTATCCCATATACTTTTATCACCATTGATAACACCGACAAAATCCATTACTTCTCCTAGACCAAAAATTCCTTTTGCATCTTTTAGTTTTTCTAATTTGTCTGCAGTTAATATAGCACCGGAAGTTTCATTAGAAGTTGCAGGCACACAGGAAGGAAGCATTAAATTAAAGTTCCAGGGAAGTTGATTACCTCGTTCTAAAAAGTATTTAATACCTTCAATTCCAGCTACATTTGCTATTTCATGTGGATCTGCAAAAATAGTTGTTGTACCGCGAGGTACTATCCAGGCAGCAAATTCATCTATTTTAACCATAGCACTTTCTAAGTGCATATGTCCGTCAATAAATCCGGGACAAATAATATTCTCTTCAAAATCTATCTCTTTTACCCCTTGATAATCACCAACACCTAATATTTTACCATCAGCAATTGCAATATCTTCTCTTATTAGCCTCTCGTTAAAAACATCTACAATTCTACCGTGTTTTAAAACTAATTCGGCTGGTATTTCACCCTTAGCCATTTTTAAAAGTTTTTTATCAATCAACTTTCCCCCTCCTCCCTATATCTCTGAAAACTTATCTATTTTAATTTTAAAGCTCCAAAGTTGCAACGGGTTATACATAGTCCACAACCAACACATTTTGCATCATCAATAACAATATAGTCTTTAGTATCATTATATGATATTGCGTCATACACACAACTTGTAACACAAAGTCCACATGTAGTACAGTTTTTTTCTATTACAGTTGGAACTACTGTATTAAAGTTCGCTTCTTTTTGCATAACTTTGGCAGTTAAACCTTTGATATCATTAACACTTTTGTAGCCGTTCTCATCTAAAAATTCATTTAGCTCTTTATTAATTTTTTCATAAACTCTTGGACCATTAACAATAGCTTCAGTACAGACCTGTACAGCAGAAGCACCTGCCATAAACATCTTAGCTGCTTTTATACCACTGTCTATTCCCCCAACACCTAAGATTGGTATATCTACTGTGTTTGCAGCTTGATAAACTGCTCTTAAAGCTAAAGGAAAAATAGCGGGTCCTGAAAGCCAGCCATATCCATTATCACTACCCATTAAAGGTTTACCTGTTTTAGGGTCAATATCTAAAGTTGGTCCAAAGGAATTAATTAAAACAATACCATCTGCTCCCGCTTTTTCAGCTGCTAGAGCAAATTCAGGTATATCTATTTGTGGGCTTAACTTAACAAAGACAGGAATATCTACTTCATCTTTTGCTGCTTTAATACTTTCTTCCATTGGTGTGGTATCATCACCTAGATAATGAGTTGACAACTCTAGAGCATCAGAATACTTTTCTACTTTTTTAGCAAGCTCTCTTATCTGGTCTTTAGTATAACCAATACCTGCAATGACAGGAAGACCAAGCTCTCTAATTTTGGGATATTCATTTTCTAACCAGTGTTCTGGTGTTAATTCAGACCACAACTCTGTGTTCATAAATCCGCCTTTTATCTTTGCCATATTAGGTCTTGGAACCTTAGCAGCCGTTGTTGAAATTGTCTTAGTAACTATAGCACCAGTTCCACCTTCTTTAGCTTTTTTAGCAGCTTCAGCATCCTTAATTGGTGGACCTGCTGCCGGCATAACTGGATTGTCTAACTTTAATCCTGCAAATTCTACTTTTAAATCAGCCATTTTACTCACTCCTCTTTAGTTAATAATTTTTTTAATAATTCATATATTGTATTTGAAACTTCCTCTTTATTTTTATCAGATAATTTTAATATAGTTATATCTTCTCTATCTCTTATTTTATCTAAAAAAACATTGTGCTCATCTTTAAGAACTGCTAATACATTTTTATCACTATCAAGTACTTCAAACACTTTTTTTTGAAATTTAAGTGCCTTTAATTCAAATCTACCTAGTTCATCCATGATAACAATATCTTTATACTTTAAACCAGTTTCCAATAATTCAACACCTTTATTATCAAATGCTTCAAAATCTACTTTGAATTTTTCCTTAGGAGAATTTCGTTTTGCAAAGGTCTTTTTTATTTTTTTATATATCTTAGATTCTTTACTGTCATCACGATAATAATATTCATATGGGTCTATTAGATAAAAACTTAACCAAGCATCTTTTTGACCTGTCCTACCTACTACAAATCCACCGGGTATTAGATTAAACTTATCAAGGCATTTTTTAATTAAAGTACTTTTGCCTACATATTTATCACCAGTTATTATAATATTATTCGGCATTACTTTTTTTCTCTAAAGCATCTAATATTTTTTCCGGTGAAATTGGTAATGATTTTATTCTTACTCCAATTGCATCATATACAGCGTTAGCAACTGCTGGACTTGCAGCAATTAAGGTGGGTTCACCAACACCTTTTGATCCAAAAGGTCCATCTGAATCTTCATTTTCAATTAATACACTTTCAAACTTTGGTATATCATATATACTAGGTACCAAATAGTTTGTCATATCAGCATTTATAGTAATACCTTTATCAATAACTTGATCTTCCATTACAGCCATCCCTAGACCTTGCACAGTTCCACCTTCAATTTGACCTTCAACATTTTGAGGGTTGATCGCTTTTCCAACATCAAGGGCAGTATAGACATTCATTACTTCTATGATTCCGGTATCAGTATCAACTTCTATATCCATAACCTGAGTCATAAAAGTATAGGCAACATAGTTTTTCTTGGTTTGTCCTGTCTTTCTATCAGGAGGAAAAGTTTTTGGGAAAAATGTTGCTTCTGCTTTCAAGGCTTCTCCTCTTTCATTAACAAACTCTGCAAGTTCCCAGTAAGTTATTTTATCTTCAGTTCTATCACAGAAATATATGTTTCCTTCTTTAACCGTTAACTCAGGATGATTACTGTTAAAATGAAGGCTTCCATAATGGTATATCATACCTAATACTTCCTCAGCTGCTTCACGTACAGCATTACCTGAAAAAAAGGTCTGTCTTGTTGCTGAAGTTGAACCTGAATTTTTAGTGTTGTGTGTATTTTGCTCTGCTATTTCAATATATGAAGGATCTATTTTTAATACATCAGCAGCAATCTGGGTCATTGTGGTTAAAAACCCCTGTCCCACATCTGCTCCTGCAGTTCTAACTATTATCTTTTTATCGGTTGTTATCTCTACTTCAGCAATAGAGTGGTCAGGAAATCCTTCCCCATAACCAAAACCGAACATTATTGTAGCCATTCCACGTCCTTTTTTTCTCATCTTTTAATCTCCCCCTCCCAGTTAGACAGTTCTACTGCAGCCTCAATTGTTCTTTTAGTATTAACACTTTCAGTTAACTTTTGACCATTGGGAGTAGTAGAGTTTATATCATAAGCATTTTGATATCTAAATTGAGCAGGGTCCATATTTAGTTTATGAGCAATTATATCCATCTGGGATTCATAAGCAAAAGCCATTTGGGTTGTTCCAAAACCCCTCATTGCACCACCATAAGTATTGTTTGTATAAACTGCATAGGAAACACCTCTTACATTTTCCACATTATATGGACCTGTACAGTGATACATTCCTTTATGAACAACAGCCGGGCCACTTGATGCATAAGCACCAGTGTCACCAATAACTTTAACCTCCCAAGCAGTTAAATAGCCGTCATTTGTTACTCCGGTTTTTGCTTTTATGGTTAAAGGATGACGCTTAGATTGAGAGATCATTGATTCTTCTCTTGTATAAACTAATTTAACCGGTCTTTTGGTATGCATTGCAGCTAGCGCTAAATGGATTTGAACAGATACATCTTCTTTTTTCCCGAACGCGCCTCCAATTGCAGTCTGGATTAACTTTACCTTTTCTTTAGGCATATTTAAGGACTGTGCCACATCAGACTGTGTATCATGTAACCATTGATAGGCTGCCCATATTTTTAATTCATCTTTTTCTTTGTCATATACAGCATAACCGGATTCATTTTGTATAGGAAGTTGGTCAATATGCTGAGTTTGGTATTCATTTTCTACAATAAGGTCTGCTTCTTTAAATCCTTTCTCTACATCTCCTTTTTCCAAATGGTGATCAACTAATATATTCTGACAGGGAATCTTTGGACTTAAATAATCAGTACAGTATTCATCTGCATCTTCATGGATATCTGGAGAATCTTTTTCCATAGCTCTGTGTGGATCAGAAATTACCTCTAACTTCTCAACCTCAACTTCAATTAAGTCTCGGGCTTTATAGGCTGCTTCTTTGGTTTCAGCAATTATTATAGCTAAGGCGTCCCCCATAAACCTCATCTTTTCCCCAACCTTTATTAATACCGGCTGGTCTTTAATTATTAAACCAAACTTATTTAAATCAGGATAGTCTTTTTCTAAAATAATATCAACAACTCCGTCAACCTGAAGTGCTTTATCTATATCTATACCTTTTAAAATTGCATGAGGATAAGTAGCCCTCTTTATTTTTACATGTAAGAAATCATCAAACTTTAAATCCGAAGGATATTTTGCCTTTCCGGTTACTTTATCCTCGGCATCTACCTTGAGAATATCTTTCCCAATATATCTATTAACCATTAACTTCACCCCCACTTCTCATTTTGTGGGCTGCTGATTTAACAGCATCAATTATTTTAACATAACCTGTACATCTACATATATTTCCTGACAAAGCTCTTTTTATATCATCATCGGTCGGATTATTATTATCATCAAGAAGTTTTTTACTGGACATAATCATTCCTGGAATACAGAAACCACATTGAACTGCCCCTTTTTCTATAAATGATTCTTGGATAGGATGAAGTTTGTCTTCTTGAGTTAAGCCTTCTACTGTTAATATTTCTGCGCCATCTGCCTGTATGGCTAATACAAGACAGGATGTAACAACTTTATCATTCATTATGACAGTACAAGCTCCACATTCTCCTTTTCCACAGCCTTCTTTAGTTCCTGTAAGTCCAAGGTCTTCTCTTAATATATCTAATAGCCTTGTATGAGGTTTTACATCAACTTTTCTATTTTCACCATTAACTGTTAGTTCAATTTTCATGAATTTATCACCTCTCTAAAGGCGCTTTTAGTGATATTATTTATAGTCTGTCTTCTGTATTTAGCAGTACCCCTTATATCATCTATCGGTGATATTTCTTCTGCTACAATTTCACCTAATTTTTCAAGGTTAACCTTGTTTATATTTTTATTATTTAAGTACTCTTCTGCTTCTTTAATTCTAAGTGGAACTGGAGCTGCTGAACCTATACATATCTTAGCATCTTTAATATTCTTTTCATCTTTAAAAACTAAGTTTAAGGCAAGACTGATTGATGAAATTACAAGGGCTTTTCTTTTACCTACTTTTTTCCAAACACCTTTTTGTTTTTCATCTTTTAGAGGCAGAATAATCTTTTCTAAGATCTCTCCCTTATTTAATATATTTTTCTTTGGACCTGTAAAGAATTCATTTATATCTACAGTTTTTTCTCCATCTTTAGATAAAACTTTAACCTTGGCATCATATACTAGTAATGGAGGAAGTAGGTCTCCGGCTGGTGAAGATGTGACAATATTACCACCAATAGTACCACGACTTCTAATCTGTGGAGATCCCACATCACTTGCAGCTTTTTGTAGTACAGGAAACAGTTCTTTTATCGTATCTAATTTGAATAGTCTTTCATGAGTTACCATTGATCCTATTTCAACTTTATCATCATATATTTTTATCTCTTTAAATTCATTGACCCAGTTTAAATCAAGCCAATCATCTATTTCATGAAGTCTCTCAAATTTTGCAACTAAAAGATCAGTTCCTCCTGCGATTATGGTAAAGTCTTTATCATAGTCTTTTAAGATCTCAATAAGTCCTTCTTTAGATTGAGGTCTAAAATAGTTTTTAGAACCTTCTCCAGAAATCTTCTGCTTGTTTTTTACATCTTTCGATTGTTTTTTCATAGTCAAGCACTTTCACCTCCCGGTCTTCCATTAAAACATGACCGTTAACAATTGTTGTGTCTACTAAACCACCATTAAATCCGAATATGATATGATAAAAGTAATTTTCACCTATTACTGGTGTAGGTGGTTTATAGTCTAGTATGATCAGGTCAGCTGGAACACCTTTTTTTATTATTCCCAACTCTTTATCAAAAAAATTGTTGGCTATTTTTCTATTGTTTTTGAATACTAATTCTTTAATATCTTCGCCCCCAAGGTTTGAATCCAAACCCTGGTGTTTCTGCAGGATATCTGCAACCTTAAGGCTTTCAAACATATCAGTTGTATAACCGTCGGTTCCCAAACCAACTGTTACACCTTTTTGAAGTGCTTTTTTGATATCTATTGATCCAACTGCATTACTCATATTTGACTGCGGGTTATGAATTAAATAGACTCCCTTATCAGCTAATTTGTCATATTCTTTTTCTGAAAGGTGAACTCCGTGAATAGCAAGAGAATCTTTTTTTAATATACCTAATTTATCTAAACGATCAGTAAGATTTTTATAGCCTCGTTTTTTACTATCGATTTGATCTACTTTGCCTTCTGCAGCATGAAAATGCATTGGAGTGTTAGTTTTATCAGCTAACTTTGCTGCCTCTTTTAATGTTTTGTCTTCAAGTGTAAAAGAAGCATGTAGTCCAATCATTGGAGTTAATAAGGCATTATTTAAACTTTTAGTTCGGTTTATAAATCTTTCATTTTCTAAAATAGCTTGCTTAGACTTTTTATCTCCATGGCGGTCAGAAATTTCATATGATAGATTAGCTCTTAGTTTTGTTTTCACAACCGCTTCTGCTATTATATCTAAACTGTCTTCTATATATCCATAACTTGCATGGTGATCAAATATTGTTGTAGTACCATTTCTAATACTTTCAACTAATGCATAGAGTGCACTGTAATATATGTCTTCACTATTTAGTGTTTCATCTAATCTCCACCATAACTTTTCTAATATCTCTTGAAAGTTTTGTGGTGGCTGATCTGCTTTTAAGTCCATACCACGGGCAAATGTACTGTAAAAATGCATATGAGTATTTATCATACCCGGCATGATTACTTTCTTTTTTACATCTTTAAAGTCTGCTTCTTGATATCTTAATTTTAACTTATCAGTTTTACCATAATCCTTTATTATTCCTTCATCAATTAAGACTGCTCCATTATTAATAACAGGGTCTTTATCATTTAGGGTAATTACTGTAGCATTACCGTAAAGCTTCAACTTCAAATCCCCCCCTTTGTTATTTAAGCATCTCTCGAGCAATTTGATCATGTTTCTTTATAATATTATATTCTTTGATAGTAGTAACTTCTCCTTTTCTTACCACAATCCGTCCGTTAACAATATTGTAATCAACTTCCTGAGTTGTTCCTGTATTAACTAAGGCTTCTACGGGATCTAATCGTCCTCCTGAATAGCCCAAACGGTTACTATCTATTAAGAATAGATCAGCTGCTTTATCTTTTTTAATACTACCTATCTCAGGTTGGTTTAATACATCACTTCCACCATTAGTAGCTATAGATAATACATCTTCAGAAGTTATGCTTTTTATTCCATGGAAAAGTTTATGCAATAAGTAAGCTAACTTTAACTCTAATATCATATTAGAACCATCATTACTGGCACTTCCATCAACTGCCAAACTTAACGGAACATTCTTTTTTAACATATATGGAACCTTTGCTACCCCTGATGAAAGTTTCATATTTGAAGCAGGGCAGTGAGAAACACCGGTTTTTGTTTTGCTTAACCTTGCTATTTCAAACTCATTGAAAAATATTCCATGAGCATACCAGACATCTTCTCCAACCCAGCCTAGTTCTTCCATTAACTCAAGCGGTCTTTTACCAAAGGTATCTATACAAAACTGAGTTTCATCTTGTGTTTCAGCAAGATGGGTATGTGCTAAAACTCCGTATTCACGCGCTAATTTAATTGACTGTTTCAAAAGATCTTTTGAAACAGAAAATGGTGAACAAGGAGCTAATACTACTCTCTGCATTGCATACTTATCATTATCATGATATTTTTCTATCACTCGTTGTGAGTCTTTTAGTATTTCATCATCACTTTGAACAACTGAAGCAGGTGGTAGGCCACCATCTTCTTCACTTAAAGACATACTCCCTCTACTTCCATGAAACCTAATCCCAATCTCACGTGCAGCCTGAAACTGATAGTCCATTAAATTATCAGGTTGGCTTTCAGGAAATACATAGAAATGATCTGCTGTTGTACTACAGCCCGTCTTTAATAGTTCAGCTGAAGCTAATAGCGTACTATAGTATACAGCTTCAGGGGTTAAATTGGCCCAGATGGGATAAAGATATTTAAGCCATTCAAAGAGTTCAACTCCCTGTGCTTTGGGCAGATTCCTGGTTAAAGTCTGGTAAAAATGATGATGTGTGTTAATTAATCCTGGGAAAACATAGTACTCTTTAGCATTAATTATTTCATCTAATTTGCTTTCATCTAGATCTAAATTTTTACCAATTTCTTTTATCCTCGGGCCTTCAATTAATAGATCTACATCCTTATATCTATTTTTATCTTCATCCATTGTTATTAGCTCTTTAATGTTTTTAATTAATATCCTAGACATCTTCTCCACTCCTGCTAACCTTAGCAGCACTTTCAACAGCATCTAAAATCTGTTGATATCCTGTACATCTACATAGATTTCCTTCAATAGCTGTTTTAATTTCTTCTCTAGTTGGAGCAGGGTTATCCATTAAAAGTGCTTTTGTTGACATCAACATTCCTGGTGTACAAAATCCACATTGAACTGCTTGATGATCAATAAAAGCTTCTTGAAGTGGATCAAGCTGTCCATTCATCTCTAAACCTTCTACAGTAAGTACTTCACAGCCGTCAACCTGGAAAGTATAAACCATACAGGAATTAACTGCTTTTTTATCTAAAATTACTGTACAGGCTCCACATTCTCCGATACTACAACCTTCCTTTACACCGGTAAACTTAAGCCTTTCTCTCAATGTATCAAGAAGTCTTTCATCTGAGTCTACTTTCAAATTATATTTTTTATTATTTACTGTTAGAGTTACATCTACTTTTCCCATTACTGCACCTCCTTAACAATATCCTGGAGTGCCCTTTTTAATAAGTTACCTACTACAGGCTTTTTATATGGAGTAGACCATCTAGTTCCTGTTATGTCTACCATTTCTTGTCCTGTTTTATCTGCTATCTCTTCAAGATTTAGTTCAGCTATATCTTTTCCTTCTAAGTACTTTTCAATCTTTCTAAATCTGATTGCTGTTGGAGTAGCTGATCCAAAAGCTATTTTTATATCTTTCAACTTATCCTCTTCTACTTTTGTAATTACTGCTAAGTTTATTCTTGCAATTGCTACAGCTTGACGTCTTTTTACCTTCTGGTAGTTTTCATAATATTCTCCCTGTATATAGGGGACCTTAACTTCTGTCATAATTTCATTTGCTTTTAAGTCTGTTCTATAAGGTCCTGTTATATACTGACTTAATGGTAACTCTCTTTTTTGATCTTTAGATTTAAGAACAACTTTAGCATCTAAAGCAATTAGGGCAGTCACCAAATCTGCTGCTGGAGAAGCGTTATTTATATTGCCTCCAACAGTACCCCTGTTTCTAATCTGTGTTGAACCAATTACTCCGGCTGCTTTTTTTAAAAGTGGAAATCTTTCATTCACTAAATCGGAGTTAATTATCTCATTGTGAGTACAAAGTGCACCCAACTTCATATATTCTTTTTTATCTTCTATAAGTTCTAAACCATTAATTGAACTGATATCTAAAAGGTAATCAATTCCCTTTAAATCATCACTCTCATTATGAATTCCAACTAACATATCTGTCCCACCGGCTATCATTTTTACTTGTTTTTTCTTTTCATCTAATATATCTAAAGCCTGGTCTAAGTTATCTGCCTTTAATGCTTGAAATTCTAGCATTATTTTTCTCCCCCTTTTGTTAAGTCTTTTCCAACAATAATCTTCTCTAATTTTAGAGGAAGTGACCTGATTCTTTTCTTAGTTGCATTTGCTACTGCATTTGATATTGCTGCTGCTCCTAATTCTAAGGTTGGTTCACCAATTGATTTAGCACCAAACGGTCCGTTAGGATCAGGATTCTCAACAATGATTGGGTCAATGTCAGGCATATCTTTGACGGTTGGAATTAAGTACTCATCAAAATTTGTGCTTTTTATATAACCCTGGTCAGTTTCAACTTCTTCCATAATTCCATAACCTAGTCCCATTGAAACCCCACCAAAGATCTGTCCCTTTACATTAGCAGGGTTTATTGCTCTACCAACATCATGGGCTGCTGTCATATTTATTACATCAATCTCACCGGTAAAAGTATCTACTTCAACTTCAGCAACCTGACAACCATATACATAAGTGAAATATGGATTACCATGACCTGTCTCTTCATCCCAGGAGATATCAGGTGATACATACCAGCCGTAAGTTGTGAGATAAACACCTTCCATAGCAGCTTTTGATGACATCTCTTTTAAGGTCATTATTTCTACATCTTTTTTACCGTAAATTGATCCATTTTTTAACTTGATATCTTCTTTTTTCTGTTCAAACTTTTCAGCAATATATTCTTTAATTTTATCAATTAAATTTTCTGCAGCTTTCATAACCGCATTTCCACCAATTAATGTCGCCCTGGAAGCAACTGTTGAACCACTATCTGGTGAAATTAAGGTATCTATCTGCATAAAGTTTACCTTGTTAGTTTCAATTCCTAATTTTTCTGCAGCCATCTGACAGTATACAGTTTTTAAACCCTGTCCATTTTCAGCCAGACCACTGTATAAACTGACACTGCCGTCTTTTTTGAGTGATAGTATTATGCCGGCTGCATCAATTGCCTCTGCACCCAAACTACAGCCTCTAAAGCTTATCGCAAAACCAATACCTCTTTTTTTACTTCCGGTTTGTTCTTTTGAGTACTTTTTATATTTTTCAACATAGTTACTTTTTTCAACAGCTTTTGTTAGTACTTCTTCCAAACTAACTTCATGGCTATCTAATTTTTGCCCACTTGCTGTCACAGAATTGTTATGATAAATATTTTTCATTCTCAATTCAATTGGATCCATATCTAACTCTTCTGCCAATTCGTCCATTAGTGATTCCTGTGCAAATATTACCTGTGGTGATCCATATCCACGCATTGCACCGGTGTATACATTGTTTGTATAGTAACCATAGGTATCGGTTTTTACATTTTCTACTTCATAAGGACCGGTAGCCTGTACAACAGATCTCCAGGTAACAAAAGGAGTCTGACACGCATATGCTCCACTGTCAGCTACAGCTTCAATCTCCATTGCTTGGATTTTACCATCTTTGTTTGCCCCAATTTTATACTTCATATTATAGGGATGTCTTTTATAGCTTTCTCTAATTGATTGGTCTCTTGTATTTACCATTTTAATCGGTTTTTCAGTTTTTAATGCTAAAACTGATGCTCTTGCAGCCATTGACGAAATTACTTCATCTTTTCCTCCAAAAGATCCACCCATATGGTTTTGTACAATTCTTATCTTATTTAGATCTTCTTTTAATACTGTAGCAACAGCGTTTTGTGTTGCAAACGGGTTTTGTACTGAACCATAAACAGTTACAGTTGAGTTTTCCTGATAAGGTACTGCAATTACTGCTTCTGGTTCAATATATGATTGTTCTATAAATGGTGTCGAATACTCTCTTTCTAAGATTACATCAGAATTATTAAATCCCTCATTAACATCACCTTTTCTTAAAGGATGATGAATAACTTCATTGTTTTCAAGATCATCATGGACAAGCTGTGAACCTGCTTCTCTAGACTTTAATGGATCAAATACTCCTTTTAATTCTTCATATTCAACTTCAATAACTTCTACAGCTTTTTTAGCCTGTTTAGGAGTTCTAGCAGCTACAATAGCAACTCCATCTCCAATATATAGTGCTTTTTTCTTAGCTAATACCTGTTGGTTTTCAATTATTACTCCAAACTCATTGTTGGGAATATCTTCAGCTGTTATTACAGCTTCAACTCCCGGCATTTTTTCTGCTTTTGATGTATCTATACTTACGATTTTAGCATAAGGATATTCAGTATGAAGTACTTCAGCATACAACATATCAGCGAACTTCATATCTGCACCATACTTTGCTTTACCGGTTACTTTTTCATAAACATCTACTCTTTTTTCCGACTTATTTACATGTGCAAATTCCATTAAAACACCTCCATGTTAATTCTTAAACAGAAACTGTATATTTCCTGTTTATATTTATAATTCAAGTTGGGTAAATATATTATTATATATAAGTCAACAAATCTCTAATACGTTAATTTTAAAGACTATATTTTATTTAAAAATTCAAAATATTTTAGATGCAATATATTCTTATATTTTTCAAATGTTAATAATAGTGGTAGCAAAATATTTACTACCACTATCTATTGGTCTTTACTTACCACCCATTGTTAAAGCCATTACTGCTTTTGCGGTATGAAGTCTGTTTTCAGCCTCATCATAAACTATAGAGTGAGGGCCATCTATTACAGAATCTTCTACTTCATTACCTCTGTCAGCAGGTAATGCATGCATATACATTACGTCACTATCAGCCATTTCCATCATCTCTTCTGTACATTTCCAATCTTTATATGATTCAAGTTTTTCATCTATAATATCTTCACTTTGATCATTAACCCAACTACCCCAGTTTTTAGGGATAACAACATCAGCGTCTGTGTAAGCTACTTCCATATCATGTGTTATTTTAAATGAACCTCCATGTTTTTCTGCATTTTTCCTGGACTGTTCAATAACCCAATCAGGTAGATCATAACCTTCTGGATAAGCTAAGGTTACATCCATTCCAAATCTTGGGAAGAGAAGTGACTGAGTAACAGGTACTGAGATAGGTTTTTTATGACTTGTTGCATATGCCCAGATTATTGAAACTTTTAAGTTTCTAGGTTGTTCTCTTTTTTCCATTATTGTCATAAGGTCAGCTATACCCTGCATTGGATGATAAAGATCATCTTGAAGGCTTAATACAGGTACTGGTGCCCACTTAGCTAAACTTGTTAAATAATCATTACCAATACCCCAATCACAGTTTCGACACGCTAACATATGACCATATCTGCCTAATATAATTGCTGTATCTTTAGCAACTTCACCATGTGATACCTGCATAGTAGAAGTATCTAAGAAATTAGCATGGCCACCTAACTGAGCTAATCCAGCTTCCATTGAATTTCTAGTTCTAGTTGACTGTTCAAAAAACATTAACATACCTGTTTTATTTTTTAAATATGGGGTATCAAGACCCATTGCAAATTTTTTCTTTAAATCAAATGAAACTTCAAGTAATGTATCAATTTCCTCCTTTGACCAGTCCTGTAATGTAATAAAATCCTTACCTCTAAAAAGTGTTTGCATTCTTTAGTCCCCCTTAAATTATTTTACAATATTTTCAGTTTTTTCCGGCATTTTATCAGCATAAGCATCTACATAAATTGAAGGAATTAAAGCATAAATTGCTGCTGCTTTAACTAATTCATCTTTCCAGGTTTTCTCATTAGGTGCATGAGCTTGATCTTCATGACCTGGACCAAATCCGATTACAGGAATCCCATGTCTACCCATTATTGAAACCCCATTAGTTGAAAAGGTCCATTTATCTACAAGTGGATCTTCTTTAAATAATGATTTATAACTATCAACTACTGTATCACAAACTGGATGATCTTCTTCGATTACCCAGGTTGGAAAATATGATTCAATTGGATATGTAAATCCAGTATAAGAAGGTCTGTCATACTTATACATTTCAACATCGGCATCAGCATCTTTTACTGCTGGAAGATTTCTAATCTGTTGTAAGGCAAATTCCCAGCTCTCTCCAGCGGTTAACCTTCTATCAATCGAAATTGAACAACCATCTGCTACAGCACATCTGGAAGGTGAACTAAAAAATATTTCTGATACAGTTAATGTACCTTTACCTAAAAATGAATCATCTTTTAGATTTTCATTTAAGGCCTTTAGCTCATTAATGATCGGTGCCATCTTATATATGGCGTTATCTCCTCGATCTGGAGCTGAACCATGACAGCTAACTCCATGTGTGGTTACTTTTATCTCCATCCTACCACGGTGACCCCTATATATATTGCAGGAAGAAGGTTCAGTTATTACAACAAACTCAGGTCGAATATCTTCCTCTTCAATCATATAATGCCAGCATAATCCATCACAGTCCTCTTCTTGGACTGTACCAGTAATTAAAAGAGTATAATCATCTTCTAAATTTAAATCTTTGATGATCTTACCAGCATAGACCATTGAAGCCATTCCACCTTCTTGGTCACTGGCTCCTCTACCAATTATTATATCATCATCTTCATATCCTTCATAAGGATCATAATCCCAGAGGTCTTTATCACCAACCCCAACAGTATCAATATGAGCATCCATTGCTATAAGATGGTCTCCATGTCCTATGTACCCTAATACATTTCCCATCTTATCAATTTCAACTTTATCAAAGCCTACTTTTTCCATCTCTTCTTTTATTCTTAATACTACTTTTTTCTCCTGACGACTTTCACTAGGAATAGCTATCATATCTCTTAAAAACTTTGATATTTCTGGTTTATATTTTTCAGCTTGTTTTAATATTTGTTCAAAGTCTTTCATTTAAGTAATACCTCCATTAACAGTTATTTATTAAAAGTTCGGTGGGGTAATAGCAGAAATAAATACTAAATCATCTTCTCCAATACTTGTTATCTTATGTGGAAGGTTAGCATTATAGTATATACTATCACCTTCATTTAACTTATATATCTCACTTCCAATTGCAATCTCCATTTTTCCCTCAACTACTATACTTACTTCCTCACCATTGTGTGATAATGGTTTATCTAAAGTACTTGCTCCTGGTTTTAACCTTGCTTCAATCATTTCAATATCATGATCTAAATCAAGAGAGATCAATTCAAATGTTAAGTCAGAACCTGGAAATCTTAATACTTTTCTGTCCTCTTTTCTAACAACTGCATTATGTTTTTGATCTTCTATTAAGAAATAAAAGATAGGTACTTTTAATGCCTTAGATATCTCACGTAAAGCAGTTATAGAAGGTTCTGCTAAACCTCTTTCAACCTGACTTAAATAACTTGATGTCTTACCAATCATTTCGGCTAAGACCGAGAGACTAAGTCCCTGAGTTTTTCTGATATTTCTAATTTTTTCACCCATTTTAACATTTGCTTCCATCTTTTAGATAACCCCCTTTTTACTAAAAATCCTGGCTAATATATCAATATCTGCTTTAATCTCTATTAAATCTCCTGTTGCCTTACGGGCATTATCAATATCCTTTAACCCATTCCCTGTTATAACTACTGCAACTTTTTGATCAGATTTAATAATACCTTTTTTTACTGCTTCTTTTATACCTGCAAGTCCAGTAACACCGGCGGGTTCTCCAAAAATACCGGTAGTGCTTCCTAAAGTTTTGATCATAGTTAATATTTTTTGATCACTTACATTAATCATATCTCCATTAGACTTTTTAACAGCATTTAATGCTTTTTTATAATTTCTGGGACTTCCAACAGCAATACTATCTGCTATTGTATTTTCTTCAGTCACCTTAAGATCATTTCCGGTTTTAAAAGCTTTCGTAATTGGTGCACAACCTTTTGCCTGTACACCGAGTAGTTTTGGAATCTTATCAGTAAATCCAATCTGTTTAAGATCATAAAAACCCTTGTATGCTCCGGCTATTGTACAACCATCACCAACTGAAAAGACTACCCAGTCCGGTATTTCCCAGTCCAGCTGTTCTGCCATTTCAATTGCTACTGTTTTTTTACCTTCAACAAGATAGGGATTAATTGCAGCATTCCTATTATACCAGCCCCATCTTCTAATTGCCTCATCAGATAAATAATAAGCTGCTTCATAGGAATCCTGTACAGAAACAACTTCTGCTCCATATATTAATAGCTGAGTAACTTTGCCTGCTGGAGCCCTTTCTGGCACAAAAATAACTGCCTTCATCTTGTCATCCATTGCGGCAATGTTTCCAGCCAAGGATGATGCAGCATTACCTGTAGAAGAGCAAGCTACTGTATCTGCATTAGCCTCTCTTGCTTTAACAGCTGCCATTGCAGAAGCCCTATCTTTTAGAGAACCTGTAGGGTTTAGACCATCATCTTTAATAATTAGATTATCTAATCCTAGTTTTTTACCCATCTTTTCTGATCTATATGTTGGAGTATGACCAATTCTTAAGTTAGGTCTTTTTGTATCCTCTTTAATTGGAAGTAAGGGTAAGTATCGCCATATTGACTGTTCATCATTGTTTTTTAGACTTTCTTTATCCCAGTCCTTTTTTATCTTATCATAGTGATACTGTACATCTAAGATTCCTTGATCTTCACAACTGTCACATAAATACTTATCAGGTAAAGGTTCATATGTTTTACCACAGTTAGTACATTTTAAATTTTTTACATATTTCATTTTTTACACCTACTTAGATTTAATCTAATAATCCGACTTTTTTATTAAACTTCTTAATCAATTCATCAATTTTACCTGTCATATTATGAATACTTCCCCAGTAGTTATCATAGTCATACCACTGAGCATTTAACTCTTCTACATCTTTTCCCTGTTGTTCTACCCAGGTATAGTATTTTAGATTGTGGATTCTTTTTCTACTTTCATAAGTTAATTCTTCTAAATAATCAATTGTTTGTCCTTTAAGATGTGTATTATAGTCTACTGCTGCATCAACTCTATCATATTCACCAAACTTTTCTTCCATCTCTTTTAATCTTGATTGATATAGTTCCATTGAATCTGTAAATACTGTTAATATGATATCATCTTCACCTAATTCATAGTATTTAGCAAACTTAATGGCTGAGAGCATGTTTGCAACACCGGATATACCCATTAGATTTAAGTTATCAATTACATCCTGCTTAATTTTTAACTCATCTTTTAGATATTTCTGACCAGCAGGTTCATTGAATAGTCTAACTAAACTCATGCTGTCATTATCATCTACTGCAATTACCATATCTGTGTTTTTCACATTATGAATCCAGGGAACATGTTTATCTCCAATTCCTTCTATTTGGTGTGCGCCAAATCCATTGTTCAGTAGTGTTGGACACTGCAAGGCTTCTCCAACAGCTATCTTACTTCTTGGATACTTTTCTTTTAGATAATCTCCAGATGCTAATGTTCCGGCTGAACCTGAAGTTAAAGTAACACCGGCAAAGTTATCATTTTCTCCCATAACCTCTTTAAGAACATCTTCCATTGCACTTCCGGTCACTTCATAGTGCCAAAGATGGTTTCCAAACTCCTCAAACTGGTTAAAGGCCATTACATTTTCTCTTGTATCTAATAGTTCTTTTGTTTTATCAAAAATTTCTTTTACATTACTTTCACTTCCAGGTGTAGCTATCACTTCACCGGCTACCTCTGAAAGCCATTCAAATCTTTCACTGCTCATCTCTTCTGGTAATATAGCAATTGAATCACATGCTAGAAGTTCAGAATTATATGCTCCACCTCTACAGTAGTTACCGGTAGAAGGCCAAATTGCTTTATGATATGTAGGGTCAAACTGTCCTGTGATAAGACGGGGAGCTAAACAACCATATGTTGCACCAACTTTATGTGCACCGGTAGGAAACCATTTTCCAACCAACCCTATAATTCTAGCATCTACACCTGTAAGTTTTGATGGTAGTTCAAAATAGTTTACACCATCAAAAAGTCCACCTTCTTTTTTAGGTTCATTTTTCCAAGTAGTTCTAAATAGGTTATATGAGTTAATATCCCATAATCCCACATCTTTTAATTTTTCTTTAATTGAATCCGGTATTAATTCTGGATTTTTCATTTGTTCAAAGGTCGGCATTATTATATTTTTCTCACGAGCCCTTTGAATTGTTCTTTTTAACTGTTCTTCATTAATCTTTAGGTCTATCATTTTTACCCTCCTCTTGTTATTTAACTAAAGTTAAAATATTAAACATATATATTAAGTTTAATTTAAATCTTGTTATATATATTCAATAAAATTTAATTTTTTCCTCCTTATATGAGGTGTTTTTTTAATCACAATTAAAAAAAGAGCTGTTTATATAGTCTTATTTAAAAAAACTATACAGACAACTCTTAATTTCTTGAAAATGATACTTCTATTATGCTTAAGCTTTGTAGAAATTAAACTTATTTTAAGTCTACTTGTTAAAAACCTCCTTAACTTATAGATATGTGTGTAGCTTTTTAACACTTTTCTTATTTTAAGTTTATAACTTTTTATTAATAGTTAATTTAAAAAGAAAAAAACAGGCTCAAGGCCTGTTTAGTGATTGTTGATTAATTATTAATATTTAATATAATAGATCTTCAAAGTACTTCATTGCTTCTTTTGTACTTTCAGATTGGTTATAGAATAAATCTATTTTACCTATTCTATTTGTTGACCCTTTTCTTAAAACTGAAGATTTCATCATAAATTCAATGCTTTCATACCTTTCTTCACCTTGAAAGGTTCTTACATTATACACTTGTTTAATTCTTCCCTGCCATCTTTTAATGATTACATTATCATATATACCTTCATTTTCATTATAGTTACTGAGAGTGTGTAAAACACCTTTCCCTTTTATATATTTATTAGCCAAGAAATAATTTGTATACTCAAGTTCAGTATTTAATCTGTTCTCACTATGAACTGTTACAACTAATTCAAGAAAATTAATACTTTTATCTTTTAGATACTCTTTTTTTGTAAACTCATAATAAATATCTACTCTTGAACCATAATAGTATGTGCGGGCCCTATAAATCCAGTACCTGTTACCAGTTTTTACTCCTGATCTATGAAATTTTACCGGTACATACTTCTTATCACCAGCTCTATCCTCAATTTTTAAAATGAAAAAATGATGTCCTAACGGAAAATCTTTGCTCTTTTCAAAAAAATATTCCGGATCACTAACTAAACCAATATCTTCAAAGACAGGCATAATTCTAAAGTCATTTAACTCAATTTCTTCATCTAAAAATAATGCGCCTGTATTATTTCTATCATTAATATATCTTAAGCCATCATTTCCCACTGATCTTTCAGCTTGAACTTGGAAAGAAAATAGAACCACTAAAGCTAAAGCAATGGTTAAATATCTTTTCAAAATATCACACCCTTTCTTTATTCAACATGTTCAATTACAAAAGATGATGTTATCTCTGCATTTAATGAAGCTGAAGCTGAACAGTATTTCTCTTCAGATAAATCTATAGCTTTTTTTACTTTTTTCTCATCAAGGTTTTTACCTTTTATAAAATATTTTAAGTGAATTTCTTCAAACCTTTTGGGATGATCTTCTGCTCTTTTTGCTTCTATATCAATATCAAAATCTAAAATCTCAGCTTTCATTTTTTTCAATATCAATACAACATCGATTCCTGTACATCCACCTAATCCTGATAAAAGCATCTCCAAGGGACGGGCAGCTGAATCATCTCCACCAGCACTTTCGGAAGCATCCATTCCTATCTTATGTCCTGACTCACCTGTACCTTCAAACTTTAAATTATCATTCCATTTTACTTTCATTTCCATATTAACAACTCCTTTTAATAATATTGTATCTGTAATCACCAAAAATATAATTAATAAATCACATCACTCCAAATTTAATCATATGTTCTATTATATCATATTTCTGTTAATCATTTATCAATATTATTTTTTTTCTTAAATTATTATCTGACTAATTCCCAATTCACATCGGATTCATCTAAAATACTTTTTGTGAATTCATCGTTATAAGGATTTTTATAGTAAATTTTTTTAATACCCGCATTGATTAATAATTTGGTACATATCACACAGGGTTGATTTGTACAGTAAACTACTGCATCCTCAGTTTTTACTCCATGAAAAGCAGACTGAGCAATCAAATTCTGTTCAGCATGTACTCCCCTGCAGATTTCATGCCTTTGACCACTTGGAACATTTTTTTGCTCGCGAAGACATCCGGTCTCTTCACAGTGTTTAAGACCTTTGGGAGCTCCATTATACCCGGTAGCTAAAATTCTTTTATCTTTCACTAAAACTGCCCCCACTTTTCTTCTAAGACAGGTAGAACGTTTAGCTGCTAGTTCAGCCATTTCCATAAAATATTGATTCCAATTCGGTCGATTCATTTTATCAGCTCGCTTTTTATTAAATTTGGTTTATTCTTCATTATAAGATTTGCTGTATTATTTTAATGCAAAAAAGTTAATCCTAATTAACATCATCATTTTTTATTGTTATTGTAATAGTTGTATTTAATTATAATAAAGTTTATTAAAATGTTCTCGGCTATAATCTTTAATATCAGATATGTTTAGCATATTATATTTTGATTTAATATTATTAAAATACTCTTCAAGCAATTCTTTTATAATAATTCTATTTGATTTTTCACTATTATCTAGTCCTTTTCTGGTAATTCTCCATGGTTTTTCTTCATGAGTCATTTTTTCTAAAACTTTCCCACTATAACATCCAAAATATATTATAATGCTGTCAAGTATATCTTTTTCAGATTGAGTTAACTTTATATCTTTATATTTAATATTTTCATCAGCAATTGGATTATAACCATAATCTTTATATTTATCATAAATATCTCTATAAACAGGACCATGCTCCCAAGCTTCACATTCTTTATCAAATAAAAACTCTCCATTAAATACTTTATGAAAAGATTGAGCATAATATAATAATTTTTGCAAGGCTAATGGAGTAATATCAGCAGAATTATTTAAAATATATTTAACAACACTATCTATTTTACTATCAGTTTGCAATTCTGTTTTAGACATAACTTCGTCTATTGCCTTTTTGCATTTGTCATAAGCATGTTCATTTACTCTATCTATATTATCTTCTAATAATTTTTTCATATATTCCGGATCTTCAAGTACCTTTTTTAATATATTTGAGTAACTTTTCGAAGGAATATCTCCATCTAAATATCTAGTTAAAGTAGTTTCTCCCCAACCTAATAATAATGAAAGGGGTCTTTTCCCCACATTATATTTATCTAATATTTTTTTTATATCTGATACTAAAATAATATTTTTATATTTTCTATATTCTTCATCAAGTTTTTCTAAATTATAATCTCTAATTTCAGCAATGAAAATATTCTCGTCACAATTATTACAATAAGCTTCTTTTCCTATATAAGTAATTTCTTCACCTTTAATTTCCTTTGATTTTTGATCCTTTTTGACATAATAATCCACCATATCATGACACTGTTCACAAAACCCCATCATTTTTATTCCCCCTTTAAGATTAATTATGAAATTGTTTTCCAAGTATCACATCTGTGAACTACTCGGCATTGAAATACCGAGCTTCATAGTCGCTTGATCTTATGGGACACAAGATGAATTTCACCCGCAATATCGATCAAGTTACCTATTCGGGTAGTCCGTACCCACTACTCCTATCTT